>OLZZ01000201.1_pt1 | contig 31226 bp, 29 predicted proteins | sample 1673571 | NCBI WGS metagenome assembly OLZZ01 (sample SAMEA103958115, study PRJEB25191) | human gut metagenome | biome: human-associated habitat [ENVO:00009003]; feature: intestine environment [ENVO:2100002]; material: feces | place: Germany | collected 2013/2015 | reverse complement strand
CCATGCCACCTCACAGTCTCTTACGAGCCTGTTCGGCTGGTGTACGACTCTGCCGTGTTCAGAACCATGCCACCTCACAGTCTCTTACGAGCCTGTTCGGTGCGGCGTATCCGCCGTATAGCACAATATAAGAAATGCCTTGTTCATGCAAGCATGACAAGCCACTTCTTATATTGTGCTGCATGGCTCTGAACGGTAACATTATACAATACTATGTGTGATAGTTGCAAGGTAATAGTGCTTGACAGCGGGCTGTGTGCTAACTTATTATAAGTGGAAGTATTTTAACTTGCGTATACTTCCGTATTTCCGTGATATATGGCGGTTAAGCCGTATGTGTGGAGCGGATAAAAAGAGAAAGAAGAGTATAAAAATGGAAAGAATAATCACAAGCCTGCTTGAAACGGATATGTACAAGTTTAGTATGGGACAGGCGATTTACCATCAGTTCAGTGACTATAAGACAACATGGTCATTCAAGTGCAGGAATACTGACGTGTTCTTCACAAAGGAGATGGTTGATGAGATCAAGAGACAGATACAGCTCTACTGTGATCTGAGATTTACAGAGGAGGAGCTTGAGTATCTGCACAATATCAAGTGGATAAAGGGTTCTTATGTTGATTTTCTGAGACTCTGGAAGGCAAGATATGAGGACTTTGAGATATCAGATGACGCTGAGTGTGGACTGAAGATAGAGGCGAGAGGCACTTGGCTCAATACTTCCATGTATGAGATACCTACTCTGGCTATAGTGAATGAGGTCTACTTCAGAATGAACGATGACTATGATAAGCTGCTTGCATCATTCAGGGAGAAGCTTGATGAGAAGGTCCGAAAAGTCGAGACTGGAGAGTATAACCTTGGAGCTTTCAGTGAGTTTGGACTCAGAAGAAGACTTTCGGCTGAAGCTCAGGAGCTTGCAGTCAAGGAACTCAGCAAGCGCAAGTATCCGGGTTCAACATTTGTCGGAACAAGTAATGTATATCTGGCAAGGAAGTATAATCTGGTTCCGGTTGGAACTATGGCGCATGAGTGGATCATGTGTGTTGGACAGGGTAATCATAAGCACAATCCTGCATATTCCAACTGGTATGCATTGGATGCATGGGTTAAGGAGTATGGAGTGCTGAACGGAACAGCTCTCACTGATGCCATCACAACAGATTGCTTCCTAAAGGATTTCCAGCTCACATATGCGACACTTTTCAGTGGGGTGAGACACGACAGTGGCGATCCTTATGAGTGGGGCGACAAGATGGTTCATCATTATGAGAAGCTTGGACTTGATCCAAAGACCAAGACACTTCTGTTCAGCGACAGCCTTGATTTCGAGAAAGCAGACAAACTCAACAGCTATTTCAAGGACAAGATCAAGGTTGCATTTGGAATAGGAACATATATATCCAACGATACGTGCGATGAACCGCTCAACATAGTTATGAAGACTACAGCATGTAACGGCATGGATGTTGCCAAGATATCTGATGATAAGGGCAAGGGTATGTGCAAGAATCCAGATTATGTTCATTATCTCAACAGATGTATCAAGTGGCGTATGGAGAATGATAAGTAAATTTTCATAAGGAGGTGGCGCACTGGGTGCGCCGTCACTAAGCTGGGCTTAGTGACATCTTATGAAGCACGCAGACGCCGCGCGCAGCGCATTTCATGCGTCTGCTCATTAGCAAAAAATGGAGTTTTGTGAATTATGGGAAAAATTATTATAATGACAGATTCTGCCAGTGATATTTCGGAGAAGGAGGAGAAGGAGCTCGGCATCAAGATCCTTCCTTTCCCGGTCGTGATAGGTGGCAAGTCTTATCTGAGCAGAGTCGATTTTGACAATGAGGGCTTCTACAAGCTCATGGCAGAGAATGATGATCTTCCAAAGACATCACAGATCACAGCGTACCAGTTCGGCGAGGTGTATAAGGAGCTGGTGGAGCAGGGTTACACGGATATTATATATGTAAGCATCAACAAGGATGGTTCTGCCTCATATGCAAATGCGCAGATGGCCGCAGATCAGTTCGAGGAGGAATATCCTGAGTGCGCCGGAAAGTGCAATATATATGTATTTGACGGAATAGGCTACAGTGGACAGTATGGCTATCCGGTGGTTGTGGCAGCTAGAATGGTTCAGGAGGGCAGGGATGCCAGGGATATAGTGTGGTATCTGAAGGAAGAGCTTCCAAAGAGAAGGATATACTTCGGAATATATGGCCTCAAGTATGCAGCCAAGTCAGGAAGAATCCCAAGTGCGGCAGCTCTGGTTGGTGACGCACTCGGCGTGAAGCCTATCATGAAGATCTGGGCAAATGAGATCGTGACAGCTATCAAGTGCCGCGGCGAGAAGAAGCTCATGGCAAAGATGGTGGATGTCACAGTGGAAGAGATGGAGCCGGGTTCAGAGTACCAGATAGTATATGGAAACGATGAGACCGTAAGAGACGAGCTGACAGCCCGTATGACGGAGAAGGTTGGCTATGGCCCTTCAGATTACTTCCAGATCGGGGCAGCAGTTGCATCAAATGCGGGCCCGAAGGTCGTTGGAACTATCTTCAATGTGAAGAAGGAACTGAGATAGAAGATAAATATGAGATGTAATTAAAAGTGGCAGATGTCTGTATATATGACGCCTGCCACTTTTTCTTTGGACAGATTATTAATTATACGTAAGATAAACTGTCCTCTGAATGAAGAACTTTCAAGGCAGTTGAGTGTACAAATGCGCACTACTATGACGGTAGCAAGGTTTGTATCCCAGGCGTCAAATAAGAATAATGGATGGGCGAAGGTCACATGGATGAACACCTCTAAGTACCCAAGCCTTTGCCCGGCTCTAATCCAGTGACCCCATACCTGTCATAGATCTTATCCAGAGCATCCCGGATCTTTAAAATCAGCCCTGAAAAATCAAATTTCTGCGCCGCCGGATCATACCACTCATCCGCCACTACCTTATGTGACATGCAAAATTATTTGGTAATAAAATACCATTACACTTTATACAGACGTATAATTGCCCCTCTTTTGTTCCCTGGCTTTTGCATTTTTTAGTCGCTCTCCTGAAGCCCGGTCCCAGACTGATACTCCCCTGTTTGATATATCTGAATGTTTATATATATTGATTCAGAGAATGGCTAATTAGGGAAGGATCACCCTCATCCCCATCAAAAAAAATAAGACCAATGCTGTTACACACTGGTCCTATCTCTTCACCACGCTTTTCTCCCCTTTTTTTATCAATTCTACAATTTATCTTACCATACATTTTCGCATAAACAAATAAATTATAGTGTAAAAACTTGCTGTAAAAATCCCAGAAGGTCAAACGAGATTTTCCTCTCGTTTGATATGTCTGAACGTTTGTATATATTGATTCAAGAAGAGGATTAATTAGGGCAAATCACCCTCAAGTTCTAGTCCGGACTTAGGCGACACATTTGCATAAAAAAAAGAATCCCGATGTTTTCACATCAGGATTCCTGTATCAGCTACTGCCATGCGCCGCAGGTGCTGCACTTTCTGCCTACGAGTACCTTCTCCTTCTGGATCTCGTATTCGGCTGGATGATGGATTGTGTCTACGGTTACATATCGAGTTACAGCCCTTGAACCCTCGTAAATCTCTTCTCCGAGTGATTCAGAGTAATACTTTTCACCACAGTTAAAGATATGGTTTCCATCATAAGTGATGTCCTTGCCGCAGTATGAGCAGAACGAATGGAGCTCCTGGACATCCTCATCCCAAGCCTCGGACACGCAAACTTTCTTATCCTGAGTCTCATATACATCCTTCCAGGTATGTACATGCTCAGTGGTCGTTGGCTCCGGCTTTGGTTTCTCAGTTGTAGGTCTCTCGGTTGTAGCAGCCGTGGTAGGTCTCTCAGTTGGTCTCTCAGTTGCCCTCTCAGTTGTAACTGGCTGGCTGGTCGTTACCTTGCCATCCTCTCTGCCCGGTGTCTTTGCCTCGGTTGTTGTCTGGCTGCTTGGTTTCTTCGTTGTAGATTCTGTAGTTGTAGCAGAACCCTTCTTGTCCTTCTTCGCAGTTTTAGCAGAACCCTTCTTGCTCTTTTCCGAGGTAGCAGCCTTGGTTGCCTTCTCGGTGGTTGTAGCCTTGGAAGTCGTCTTGACATCCGCCTTTCTCTCTGTTGTACCCTCTGTCATCTTTTCAGTGAATGTACCTCCCTCATGGACACCCTCCTTGGTGTCATCCCTGAAAAGAATGATGGCACTTATAATAATCGCTGCAAGCATTACCCCTATAATAATGCCTATTAACAGGATCTTTTTCTTTTTCTTGTCGTTCATAATTGTTTCGCCCCTTTCTGTTTAAGTAAAGTATAAATCAGAATATGGTAAATTACACTAAATATTTACAGTAAAAAATAAACCAGCCGTCGTTACAAAATGTAGCAGCAGCTGGTTTATTTATTTTGGTGGTTAGTATACCTACTCTTCCGATACTAATTCCTCAAGCTCGTGATAGACTCTGGCAAGCGGCAGCCCGACAACATTGTTGTAGTCGCCCTCAATTCCCTTTACGAACAGGCCGCCCTTGCCCTGAATTCCATAGCTTCCGGCTTTGTCAAACGGCTCATTTGTGGCGAGGTACTGGATTATCTCGTCGTGGGATACAGGATAGAAGGTGACATCCGTCTTCTCATAGAATGAGCTGGATGACTTGGCTCTTCCGTTCACATATATCAGACACACGCCGGTGTACACCTGATGCGTCTGGTCGGACAGACTGTTCAAGGTGTTGTATGCATCGTCGTAGTCGTAAGGCTTACCAAGAATCCTTCCGTTCAGCGATACAACAGTGTCTGCGCCGAGGACAACGAAGCGTTCAGGAAGCTTTTTAACCCGTCTTACAACATCCTGGGCGATGATCCTGTTGCACACTTCATCTGCCTTCTTCTTAGCCAGAAGCATTACATATTCAGATGGAGCCATCGGTTCAAGATCTTCATCAGAAAGACTTGGACACACATCGAAGTCGTATCCCGCCTGGGCCAGAAGTTCCTTTCTTCTAGGCGATCCCGAGGCGAGAATTATCTTTATGTTAGTCATATGCTATATCTCTATACTTTCCTAAAATAATTTTGTACAAACAAGATCTGTTATTGTCGTACACACAGATCATTATTTACACATCTTAATAGCCTTCTCAAACAGTGGCAGAGAGCGCTCAACCATATCTGTTGTAGTACAGTAAGCCAGTCTCATATGTCCCGGACACATAAAGCTGTCGCCAGGAACAAGGATCAGATCAAGCTCATGGGCAGTCATGTTACAGAACTCATTTGCATCTGCGATAGGAGTCTTAGGGAACATATAGAAGGTTCCGCCTGGCTCAACACACTCATATCCCATAGCTGTGAGCTCCTTGTACAGGATGTTCTTGTTCTTCTCGTAGATAGACAGATCAGATGTCTCATCAAGCACCTTTGCAACTCCGAGCTGTATCAGAGATGAAGGACAGTTGTGTCCTGTGAAACGTGATACCTGTCCGCACATGTTGATGATGAGCTCGGCATCCTTGCACTTAGGGTTTACAGCCACGTATCCGATACGCTCTCCAGGCAGTGACAGAGACTTGCTGAATGAGTAGCAGCAGATGGTGTTGTCGTAGAACTTTGAGATGAATGGCGAATCAGTTCCCTCAAATACGATCTCTCTGTAAGGCTCGTCTGATATAAGGTAAATGTCATGTCCGTACTCCTCCTGTTTCTCTGTGAGGATCTGGGCAAGATGTGTTATAGTCTCGGTTGAGTAGACGATTCCGGATGGGTTGTTTGGCGAGTTGATGAGGATTGCCTGAACATTTGGGTTCATCATCTCGAGGAATGCGTCAAAGTTTATCTGGAATGATGTAATGTCTGCTGGAACGACCTTGAGAACAGCACCGGTTCCGTCAACGTATGGTACATACTCAGGGAAGTAAGGGGCAAATGTGATAACCTCGTCGCCCGGCTCCGTGACACATCTGATGGCGTGGGCCAGGGCTCCGGCAGCACCTGATGTCATGAAAATGTCCTCAGGAACATACTCCATGCCGAAACGGCGGTTCAGTGATTCTGCGACAGCCTTTCTTACAGAATAAATAGTGAGTGTTGGGCTGTAACCATGGAGTGCCAGTGAATCCTCATTCTGGATAAGGTCGATAAGTCCTTTGTTGAAGTCGTCTGTGGTAGGCACAGATGGATTGCCTATAGTATAGTTGAACACATTCTCAGCACCGATCTCAGCGGCACGCTTTGAAGCATACTGTGCAAATTCCCTGATGATGGAAGTGTTGTTTAACATTGATGAATATTTCTTTGAAATCATGAAAGTCCTCCTGTTATGTAAAATGTTATGATAAATATACATATAAAATCAATGCAATATGACACGTGTAATGTGGACACATATTATACGTTGATGTAATCTATGTGTACATATATACATCACAATAAATATACAGTTTTGGACACAAAAAAACAAGAGGTAACAGAACGGGGAAGATCTGCTGCCTCTTGCAAAAAAAATGAGGGGAGAGAGGATTCAAATAAATGAAAAACTCTTTACGATTGTTAGTATATCCAGGATTTGTGAAAAAAATGTGTTTAAAGATTAATCTATTTATAAAGATTAATAACTAATCATAAACAAATAATTAAACGTTCACAAAGTGCGGGTATTTCTGTATAATACAGCGTGACGGATACGATATTGCGGTACTATAAACAATGCATTAGTACCATAAGAGAGGTTTGAGATATGATATTTGAGACACATGGTCATTATGACGATACTCAGTTTGATGAGGACAGAGAACAGTTAATTGCAGAATTCCTTGAGAAAGATATAGACAAGGTCATGAACGTCGGAGCGGATATGCAGTCGTCGAGGAATTCGGTGGAGCTTGCCGCAAAATATCCGCAATTTTATGCGGCAGTCGGCGTACATCCGAGTGAGGTAGGAGAGCTGACGGAGACGGATATACAGGAGCTTAAGAGCATGGTGCTGGATAATCCAAAGGTGAGAGCCATAGGAGAGATAGGTCTTGATTATCATTTTGATGATGATCCTCCGAGGGATGTTCAGAAGAAATGGTTTCTCAGGCAGCTTGAGCTTGCGCAGGAGCTCACCATGCCGATCATTATACACAGCCGTGATGCGGCATCAGACACTATGGAGATGCTTAAAAGAATGGATGGCGGCAGAAATGGCGGTGTGATACACTGTTATTCATACAGCGTAGAACAGGCAAGAGAATATATTAAGATGGGATTTAACATAGGGGTTGGCGGAGTAGTCACCTTCAAGAACAGCCGGAAGCTTCAGGAGGTCGTGGAGGATATCCCTCTGGAAAAGATAGTTCTCGAAACAGACTCCCCATACATGGCTCCGGTTCCATTCCGGGGAACAAGGAACTCTGCCCTCAACATACCTTATATAGCTGAGAAGATAGCCGAGATCAAGGGCGTTCCGGTTCAGAAAGTGTATGACCAGACATACGCGAATGCCCTGAAAATGTACAAGATGTAATAAAAACGTAGATTACAGGCAATGGAGGTTTCGTAATGTGAATTGAGACCAGGACTTTGTGGTATGCCTCAGACAGGCATACCACAAAGTCCTGGTCGTGACACAAATCTTGATGAAACCGCCATTGTCTGGACGCAGGAAAGGACAAAGCATGGAGAAGTTAAGCAATCCACAGGTTACGATAGAGACGATAAAGAAATATGAATTTGCATTCCAGAAGAAGTTCGGTCAGAACTTCCTCATAGATGCACATGTCATAAACAAGATAATCAGCGCGGCGGACATCACGAAGGACGACTGCGTTCTGGAGATAGGTCCGGGAATAGGAACCATGACCCAGTATCTTGCGGAGAGTGCCGGACAGGTTGTGGCGGTGGAGATAGACAAGAATCTTCTCCCTATTCTGGACGAGACCCTTGCGGAGTACGACAATGTGACCATCATCAACGATGACATACTGAAGGTGGATATCAACAAGATCGTGGAGGAGAGAAATGGCGGCAGGCCTATCAAGGTGGTTGCGAATCTCCCATACTATATAACCACACCGATCATCATGGGACTTTTCGAGAAGCATGTGCCGCTTCTCTCAGTGACGGTCATGGTGCAGAAGGAGGTTGCGGACCGCATGCAGGTGGGCCCGGGAACCAAGGATTACGGAGCACTGTCCCTGGCAGTTCAGTATTATGCCGAGCCGTATATAGTGGCAAATGTTCCGCCAAACTGCTTTATACCGAGACCGGGTGTGGGCTCAGCGGTCATCAGACTGAACAGATACCAGGAGCCGCCGGTCAAGGTGAAGGACGAGCAGCTCATGTTCCGGCTGATAAGAGCATCATTTAACCAGAGAAGAAAGACTCTCCAGAATGGTATAGCCAACAGCGGAGAGCTGTCATTTGCCAAGGAGCAGATCGCAAAGGCTTTGGAATCCCTTGGAATATCAGCAAATATCCGTGGAGAAAGTTTGAGCCTGGCGGAATTTGCAGCTTTGAGCGACATTCTCACGGACAAATAATGTCATAGGTGGTGAGACAGAATCATAGATAATTGATAAAGCCCCCGGAAAAGGACGCATAATTCCGGAAGGGAGAGGAGGATTATCTATGGTGTACTGGAACCGATTTATATCGTATATTTACAGGTATCACGACGGGCACAAATGTGAAAATTCAGGATTTGCCAAGGTGGCAAAGGTGGGGAGAACGGGAAGACTCACGGTTGGACTGAGAAACGGAATGAACAGCAGAGAGGAAATCTATGGCGTGTTCATTTACAGGGAGACGCTGGCCGACGAAGGCGCAGTGGGCGGTGAACAGACAAATGAACCCGTGATGATCCCTCTGCCGGTGCTCGTCGGTAAGATGAGACTCAGAAATGGACACGGTGAGGAGTGCTTCTCATTCTGCTGGGATGATGTCATGGAGAGCGGACGGCCTGTGACTGCATTTGCCGGTATCGTCATAAGGCGTATACAGCCGGATGGAAATATGGGGCAGGAGTATTACGACAGCGATATATTCTGTTCGTCCTGGACGGACAGTGTGATAGATTATTCCAGAATGTGGGATGCGAAACGTGCGGGCCGCGATGCTGAGGAACTGAGCGAGGCGGTGAGAGAGGCCTCCATAACAGATACGGTCACGGCAGAGTTGGAGCTTGAGAGCTGTGCTGCACCGGCGGAGCCTGTATGTTCTGATGAGGTCGAGACCTCCGAGACCGGAACGGCGATAGACAAAATGTTTGAGAACTATGAACGTCTGCCACTTCTTCCGGGAAGCTCCCTGGATGACGGGCTGGACAGCGTCATAGAGAGCGTGAAGATATCCCCGAATGACATAGGTCTGCTGGACATGTGCAACTGGAAGCTCGGGGTGAACAGCTTCCTGACACACGGGTATTACAGCTACAAATACCTGATGTTTGGCAAAGTCATATTTTCCCCAGATGATGACCGCGTCAGTTACATACTTGGAGTTCCGGGGGTGTATTCCTCGAGGGAGAAATACCTTGCCGGGATATTTGGATTTGACAGATTCGTGCCGGAGAAGGAGACACATATCAAGACCGGCAGCTTCGGCTACTGGATAGTGGATATAAGATAGGAAGAAGAGGATAAAGAGAATGGAAGATACCAATATAGATGAGCTGACGCCGGAGGAGCGGCGTATCCATGAGAAGTATATGGATAAAGCCATAGCCCAGGCAAAGAGGGCTTATGCAAATGGCGATGTTCCGATAGGCTGTGTCATAGTCCACGATGACAGGATAATCGCAAGGGGCTTCAACAAGAGAAATCTGAAAAAGACCACACTTGCACATGCGGAGATACTGGCCATAGAACAGGCGTCAAAGAAGCTCGGCGACTGGCGGCTGGAGGAGTGCACAATGTATGTGACCCTTGAACCGTGCCAGATGTGTGCCGGGGCCATAGTGCAGGCCCGTATCCCCAATGTGGTGATAGGATGTATGAATCCCAAGGCCGGATGTGCGGGCTCCATAATAAACCTGCTGGACATGAAACAGTTCAATCATCAGGTTGAGGTTATACGTGGTGTGCGGCAGGATGAATGCAGTGAGATGATGAAGAGCTTTTTTCGTGACCTGAGACAGGGAAAAGCGAAGAATGCTTGACGGCGGGCGGCATGTCAGATATAATGTAGCCTGCGGTGCATCTTGTGCACAGCCAATTAAATATGTTTTAAAGTTTCCATGCAACCGGGGAGGTAGCGGCGCCCTGTACCTGCAATCCGCTATAGCAGGGGTGATGGTCTTCCGGAGGGGTGGCCGCTGTAGGGCTGCCCTCAGTAAGTGATGTTGATGTCTGGGTCTCGCGCAACAGGAATCTTCGAACCGTGTCAGGTCGGAGACGAAGCAGCACTAAGGGGAATCTCCTGTGTGCCGTGAGGGTGCCTGGGCTGAGTTAACTGCTGAGGTAACGTCTATGGTGACGCTTCGAAGGAAGATCGCATGGATTTTTTTATTTTTAACATTATTTATTAAAAATTTAAAAAAATATAGCAAAATCCCACAAAAGATGTTATCATCAAGTATGATACTTTTGCAGTGTTATTATGCGCTGCAGAATAGTGATTTCCAAGGGGCGAAACGGATATGAATTACGCTGAAGTAATTGATTTTGTAAAGGAACAGACAGCCGTTAATGGTAGGCCGCCTAATTATCCATTCAGGAGCAGATTTGAACATACTATGCGGGTGTATAGATGGGCGATAAAGCTTCAGTCGAAGTTAGGTGGAGATCTGGATATAATAGTTCTCGCGGCACTTCTTCATGATGTGGGCTGGGATGACGAGAGACCACATGGGGAGGTCGGAGCAGAGATAGCTGTCAATTATCTTGACAGTCTGGGAGTCGATCCACAGAAGATAGCCAAGATAGGCGAGATAATCATGATTCATGAGGAGAAGGATACTGATGCAGATCTGTCACTTGAGTGCAGGATAGTTATGGATGCAGACCTGCTGGATGAAGTGGGAGCGATCAGTGTTCTGTGGGATTCCATGGCTACGGCTATAGAGGACGAGGCAAGCTATAAGCGCGCATATTACAGAATCAAGAATTTTTATAAGATCAATAAACCAAAGATCAAGAGATGTAAGACGGAGGCTGGACGACTTGAGTACAGCAAACGCATGCAGCTCCTTGAGGATTTCATATTCCAGCTTGAGAAAGAACTGTTCTAGTATCGATTGATGAATTTGATTGTGGATAGGAGAGATAATTATGAAGACATTTGTTAAGATCCTTGTAGCCATTATTGTGGTAGCAGCTATCTGTGGCGGTGTGTATCTGGTTCTTCCTGAGACAGCTCAGATATTTGTAAAGGGTAATATTCAGTATCGTACTAACGATGAGGCAAAGGACAAGATAGACAGCCTTAAGAAGAATGAGATCGTCTATACAGATGTACAGAGCAACGGAACAGAGAAGAAGGTTCCTACAGGTGTTACATATGGAGACGCTCTTGATAAGAAGGCCAAGACAACAGTATGGTATTATGAGGACACAACAAACGGTGGATTCAGAATCACATATTATGGAACAAAGGTCAGCATGGATCTTGCAAAGTATGGTTCAGATGGAACATATATAGACAAGACACTGAAGGCAGTATTTGATTTCCCTGCAGGCGGAAAGAGTACAGTTACATTGTACATAGGAGATGAGCAGTGTGACGATGCGATGAAGGCTGCTGTACTTCAGGCTCTGGCTAACTAATAATAGTTAATATACAATAAAACTCCACACCGACTATGATTTAGACGGTGTGGAGTTTTATTTTGCCTTTTTATAATTGCTTTTGCAGATCTTATGCAGATCAGTCGTGGCCGTTTACGAGATCCTCTATCATGTTGATGATGATTCCCGTTGAGTCGGTCAGGTTGCTGGACTCCATAGCCTGGATATATTTCTCTTTGTTGTTGTACACTTCATTTATTCCGGCGAACAGGGAATCTGTGTTCAGCTCTTCCTCCTGGATCACATAGCTGTATCCGCTCTTCTCAAATGACTGGGCGTTGAGGATCTGATCACCTCTTGATGCAGCCTTTGACAGAGGAATGAGGATGTTCGGTTTTCTGAGTGCGAGAAGCTCACAGATGGCATTGGCTCCTGCACGTGAGATGATGATATCGCACAGTGCAAGCATGCTTGCAAGTTCCTTCTTTACATATTCGTACTGGACATAGCCCTTCTTATCCTTGAGGGATTCATCCAGATTGTCCTTGCCGCACAGGTGGATGACGTTGAAGGTCTCCAGAAGACGGTCGATATTGTCTCTTATTGCGTTGTTGATTATGACGCTTCCTGAACTTCCGCCCACGATAAGGAGAACAGGCTTGTTGTCAGTGAAACCGCAGTAGTTATATGCAAATGCGGAATCGCCGCGGAAAAGTTCCTCTCTGATAGGGGTTCCGGTTACGACTGCCTTGCCCTCAGGGAAGAGATCCTTTGTCTCAGGGAAGTTACAGCATACCTTTGTCGCCTTTGGAAGGGCGAGCTTATTTGCAAGGCCGGGAGTCATATCTGATTCGTGTATCACCACAGGGATACCTGCTGAGTGTGCGGCAAATACCACAGGGACTGTGACAAATCCTCCCTTTGAGAATACTACATCAGGCTTGAGCTCTTTCATGAGCTTCTTTGCTTCAGATATTCCTTTAAGTACCTTGAACGGATCTGAGAAGTTCTTCATTGAGAAGTATCTTCTGAGCTTTCCTGAAGCTATGCCGTGATAAGGGATGCCCATATCTTCTATAAGCTTTTTCTCCATGCCGTCATATGAACCGATGTACTGGATGTCATATCCGTGCTTCTTCAGCTCCGGCATAAGTGCCATGTTTGGTGTGACATGACCTGCTGTACCGCCGCCTGTCAATATAATTCTCTTCATAATGATTGTTAATCCTCCTGTTACTGTGCTGAAGCCAGATACTGCTTGAGTGCCTGAGCCAGTTGATCCGGGCATGAAGTCGGCTTGAAACCGCAGGTTGTGCCCTCGAGTCTGGCGATGACGTCCTCTGGCTTCATGCCTTCTACGAGAGCTCCGATACCCTTGAGGTTACCATTGCATCCTCCGGTGAACTTTACATCATGCAGCCTGCCATCGATGACGTCAAAGTTGATCTCGACAGAGCAGGTTCCTTTAGTCTTATAAATCATAACAATACCTCTTTTCTATTGTACTTAACCAATCATTTTAATATTCGCTGATACATTCTAAGATGTATGTATCCTGCTTTTTTCATCTTGAAGTATATCAAAAGAGCATGCAAAAGACAAACATTTGTCGAGCGAAAATAATTGTATACCCCGGAATGTCGCTCATATAATACTACCATCCGGACCGGCCAAACGGATGTGGGGTTAAGCCCTGACAGGATATGATCGAATAATTGAAAAGAGAGGGAAAACTATGTTTGAAATTTTGTTGAATCAGAATGTGTGTATGTATGTGATGATAGTGTGTGGGTGTATAGGGCTGACAGGACGGGCTGTGATGAGCAGTTATCTTGCAAGACTGGCAAAGGCGGCTGAGCGCATGGGAACGACGCGGAAAAAACAATTGATGGAGATGCGCAGGCGGTATGAGGATATAACATCGCTGGATGTGAACATACATGACACTGCCGCATTTGTGGACAAGTACATAGACAGGCTGAAGATAGGTTTTATACCGATAAATGTGTGGAATGGATTTGTGAAAAATATGGGAGTGGCCGCAGCTGGGACAGGCATATTTGCAGCGGCGTATCAATATTATGTAGTAGGCGATGGCGTGGAGACATTGAAGATGCTGGGGTGTGGACTGGCAGCCTGCATAGTGCTGGTGGCTGCTCATAACCAGTGGAATTGTGAATGGCATATGAGGACTCTGCGTGACAGCGCCAGAAATTATCTGGGCAACAGCCTGGCAAACAGATTGAAAAAGGAAGAAGAGAAACAGACAACGAAGCAGGATACTGTTGAGGCCATGGCAGCATGCAGTGAGACAGATGAAAATGACAGGATAAAAAGAAAGGCGAAGCCTGCGCGGAAAGCACAGCGGAGTGATAAGTCAGATTATGATGCTCTGCTTGACGGAATAATGAAGAAAATGCTTGCGGACGGATAGCAGGGGTGTTGATGAGCAGGTGCGTGGCAGATGAAATGCGGGTGAAAGCCGCCTGCAGAAGCCAATAAATTCAGGATGGTAGATAGTGAGAAAGCTGTACTTGATAGCAGGACTGTATGCTGCCTGCGTGATCGGAGCCGTGCTCAGCGGATGCTCCATATATGACAAGGAGGATCTGTCCAAGATGGTGGCGACTCCGGGGGACGCAGAGTGTCAGGCGGACGGTGCGAAGAATGGGGAAGGTGATGCGGAAGGAAAAGAAAAATCGGGAGACAAGACGGAAGATGCGGAGAGTAACACGGACACAGACGGGGAGAGTCGGGGTGAGGATATGACCAGACTCAGGGATTACAGCCAGATATCGACAAAGAAATATTCATGGTACATAGTGCGGGACAAAAATCATGGAATGAGTGGCTGTGACAACAGCTTTCCGCTGGAGCAGTACGATGCGTTCTACGTGGACAGAGTGTGTGCTGAGAAGAATGAAAAGGTGATGTATCTGACATTTGACTGTGGGTACGAGAACGGATATACAGAGCAGATGCTGGATGTGCTCAAAAAGCACAATGCAAAGGGCTGCTTCTTCGTGACGATGACTTACATAAGGGACAATCCGGATATAGTAAAGAGGATGAAGGAGGAGGGACATCAGGTGGGAAACCACACGGTGCATCATCCGTGCATGCCGGAGAAGAGTGTGGAGGAGCAGAAAAGTGAGTTAAAGGAGTGCTCAGACTTTATGAGGAATGAAACTGGGTATGAAATGGATATGTATTTCAGACCGCCGAGCGGTGAGTACAGTGAACAGGTTCTGCAGCTGGCTAAGGATATGGGGTATAAGACCATATTCTGGAGTATGGCTTACCTTGATTATGATGTGAACAATCAGCCGGGGACGGACTATGTCATTGATCATTTTGCGAAATATCATCATCCGGGAGCCATTCCTCTCATACACAATGTGTCGTCGTCAAATGCGCAGGCACTTGATACGGTTCTCACAAACCTGGAGAAGGAGGGATATGAGTTCAGGTCTTTGAATGAGATGAAAATTGAATAGTGGTATCAGAAACAGAAGCTCTCTGTGCGGATCATGCCGATCCGAACGGAGAGCTTTTGTGTATTGGCAGTGCGATCTGTGTGATATAAGCATCTTTATTTGCTCCGTGGGTTGGAGGACCCTCCATAAATGAATTGCGAAAATAACCACAAGTAGCAAGATTGTTTTCTTTTGCATAGTCCAATAGTTTCTTCTGGACAGTGTCGAAATTTTCATATGGACCACGGTGGTATATACAGATAGCTGCAGTCTGTGGAAGTTTTTTTATGTGTTCGTCATTGGTGTCAGGATCTGCTGCGACAGGTATGACATATCTTCCTTCGGATGTTGATTCGACAAAAACCTCTGTACACATTTTGCCTGTGGTGTCCAGTTGATATTTTTTTGTTGCCTCGATAAAGGTCTTGCGCAGATCTTCAGTTTTTCTGGCAAGATCAGAGTCTTTGAACTCCTGACAAAATGCAGTGAATGAGGGAAGAGTGATAAAACGGATCTCCGGTTCTGATGTCTGGGACTGACGCAGCTGAAGCTGGGCTATGCACAGATCCAGCTGGGAACGGAGCGTAGTCATACGTTCAATGACATCCTCAAGCTTTTCGGTATTGTTGAAGTACTTGTTAATCTCGGATAGCGATAATCCTAGTCCCTGAAGAACTTTTATAATTCGTATATGTACGATGTTATCGGCAGAGTAGTAGCGGAAACCGCTGCTCTCATTTTTGTATGCGGGTGTCAGAAGCCCCAGGTCTTCGTAGTTTAACAGCATTCTTCTTGTCACTCCAAGCATTTTGGTGACTTCGCCAATTTGATATAGATTTTTATTTGCGTGATTCATATGATTCCCCTCCCCTTAAAAATAGACAAAAAAAATTGTGAATATTGCATAAATACCGCAAAAATATTGTTGACTTGAACATTGATGTACGAATTATAATTATCATAAATTGTTAAAGGGAAAGAGTCAAGAATTAACAGGAGGTAATGGTTGCAGAGAGAAAACATTAACGGACACACGAAAAAGAGGTTTTATTGAGAAAGAGAGGGAAGTGTATGAAAGAAAGAATTCTATGCAGAAAAGTTATGGCATGGCTCATGACAGCTTTCATGGTCATAACGTGTTTGATTTCGATAGGTGGTAAGAATACTGCCTACGCAGCGGCTATGGAGAATATCAAGGTAACAGACGTGGATATCAGCACAGATGGACATCTGAGAGGTCTCAAGTGGGGGTGGACAACCAGCGGTTATGCCAGCGCGAGCTGCAAGCTTGGCATTCAGTCTGAGAAGTTCACGACTGGAGATCTCACAAACTTTGGTGATTATCTGAGCAGCCATAGGTACAGTGGATGGGCGAGTGCCGAGTCACCTGAAGGCTGCGGATTTAAAGGCTGGATAACAGAGAACTCGTTCTCAAGGAGTTCAGGTACATATGATAGAACGGATACCATTTCCGGAGAGGGAATAGATATGGGTACCACGGGTGTGTATTATCTGTATACGTGGACATATTACAATGGTTATGTATTCCCTGATATTTACATAGGAAGTATTGATCTGGATGCGGGCAAGATAGTGGATGCCAGCGGCAATGAAATAACATTCCAGATCGGTGGCTTTTCAGGCGGAGGCAATACAGATCCTTCGGAGGAAGAAGTTGTATTCATGAACAATGGATATCCATATGGCAAGAATATGACAAATAGTTCAATCACTCTCGTTATGGACGTGACAGGGGAAGCTGCAACATATCAGTGGCAGAGCGCAACCAGTAAGCGTGGACCATTTACAGATATTGAAGGTGCAAATGGAAGTACATATACGTTCACCCCGACTCATGGATACTGGTACAGGTGCGTGGTGGATGGTACAGCCAGCAGAGCGGTAAAGGCAGTTATCCCTACCAGTGACAATGGAAATACGTGGACAAAGCCAAATACTTGCTGGTATATAAGCAATGGAGTTATGGCTTACATGGCCAATGACAAAGGGGTTGATATTGTTGGCTTGTATACCAAGGACGGAAAGAACTATATGCTTGGAACAAGCTACGACAAAGTATGGAGATTGTACAGCAGAAGCGATTCAGAGCCTTCAGCTGAAACGGCTACATCACAAGTATCTGTGGCTTCGCTTGCAGCTCTAAGATTGTCGTTTGATCCTATGAATACTCACGATCTGATTTTTGATGCTGAACTTGGTGAGGGACAGCATTCATTTGCAATAGGAGCGGATGCGAACATTGGAAATAGTATTACAAGCTCTGACAGTGCAGATGAAGCGGTGCTTGCTGCCACTGTCAAGAATGGTGAATTACAGCAGATAGCGATGATGGGAGTTGCTAAAGCGGCGGATGCGGCAGATGATACTCCATCATTTGTTCTTGCCCCTATAACACAGGCAAGTTATTACTGGATCGGGGACTATGATTCCAGAAGAATATTTGAGTACAATACAGGTTCATCAAGCTACATAAAGGAAACTGCTGAAATAAATGGTCAGAATGCTGCATCCCTGGTTGAAGGAATAGATTCGGGATTGACAATGTCATGGACAAATGTTGAAGATGGCGGACATATAGGTTTCAAATTCAGCGTTGGAGCGGTGGCTGATGTAGGAGCAGTTACAGGACAGGTTGATTATATAACAGAAAATCTGACAGATCTTGATGGCGATACTTCATATATCATCACTGTCGATGGCGAGTCATATGAAATTGTGAGTGATATGTATGGTGATATAGCTCTTGAGGGAACAGATGATAACGACGTATCATATAGTTTGTTTGGTAAAAATATAAGTATCAGCAAGAAGGACAGTCAGGATACACCTGCTGATATAACTGTTGCAGCAAGACCGGAGGCGCCATCTGCACCGAAGACTCTTGCAGACATACAGAATCCAACACCAGCTGATATGGAAAGTGCTGCAGACGGCGAAGGCATTGAGATAGTAAGCGTGACTGGCGATTCTGTGACAGTAAGCCCGCTTGGCGGACAGCAGTATCAGTATTCGATGGATGGAGCGACATGGACAGTTCTCGATGATCTGAATGTGTCAGATAATTATGTTATCTCAGGACTTGAAGAGAATCAGAGGGTATATGTTCGCACAAGATACGTGGCTAATACGACAAAACCAGCTTCATTGTGGTCGGATGCCAAGACAGTCTCACGTGATCTGATCGCCGGAGTAACTGCGGAAGATACAACCTGCACTTACGATGGATTGATACATAGCCCATCTGTTACAATTGCAGATGGCCTGGATGGAGCTTCTATCAGTTATTCATTGGCAGCAGATGAGCCGTACACACAGACGGTTCCAGAACTTAAAAATGCCGGAACATATAAGGTGTATTACCTTGTTACAGCAGATGAGTGTTCACCGGTATTTGGCGATGTGACTGTGACTATCGAAAAGAAAACGATCACAGCGGATAAGGTAATCGTTGATGAAAATGCATATATACAGGGAATCCAGTTCTCAGGATTGCTGGATGGAGAAGAACTGGTATATGACGAGGATTATACTGTAGTACTGTGGGACGTTACACCAGGAATAGAGAAGGTTGTAACTACATACAGATTTGGGCTTGCAACTACGGGAAATGCAGCCAATTACATGCTTCAGAACAAGTCATGGGATATGGTTCATTATCATGACTGGACGTATGAGATAAAAGAAGGCCACAGTAACAAGATAATTGCATATTGCAATGAAACTGAGAATCCGGCACACTGCGCATATCAGGGCAGAAACGAGGCGGTCAGCTGTACTGTGACAGCAGAAAGCAGAGCGTATGACGGCACAGAATATGCAGGTGCAGTTGTTAATAACTGGATAACAGAGAAGACCGGAGAGGCTGCTGTTACATATTATGAGGGAACAGGTGATACCGATTATCCGGAAAATGAGAATGCGCCGGTAAATGCAGGTACTTATAAGTTTGTTGTGAAGATAGCTGATGTTACGGCTTATGCAGAATTTGAAATACAGAGACTTGATCAGAATGTTGAATTTGATGTAATCGATTACACATTTGGCGACAGTGTAGAGGCTCCAGAGGTTACAGGAGCACAAGAGGATCCTGTTATAGAGTATTACTACACAACAGAGAACAGTAACACAGATGGTACATTGTGGGAGAACTCCAGATCGGCAGATCCGGGCACATATTATATGTATGCCAAGGTTTGTGCTACAACCAATTACAATGAGTATGTGACACAACCGGTTCAGTTCACAGTTGCAAAGAGAGAAGCTCCGACAGACATAACAGCGGCAGATATTGTAAAGACATATGACGGCAAGGCTTATGGAATAACTGTTACAGGTGATATTCCTGAGGATGCGGTTGTGACGTATGGAACTTCTGAGGATGCATGCGATAAGACTGTAAGTCCGAAGTACAGTCAGGCTTCAGATGAACCGTACACTGTATATTATAAGGTTGCAGCAAGGGGATATAACACGATATCCGGACATGCAACTATCACCATCAACAGAAGACCACTTGCTGTATCGGGAATCAAAGCTACATCAAAGGCTTACGATGGACAGACAGAGGCAAAGCTTGACTATTCAGGCGTTGTTCTGAATGGTAAGGTCAGCGCAGATGTGATTGCAGTTACAGCTACAGGAACATTTGACAGTGCAGATGTGGGAACAGGCAAAACTGTAAGCATCACAGATATAAAGATCAGCGGAAAGACCGCTTCAAACTATATACTTACAGAAGATGCCCAGCAGCAGACAGCAAAGGCAGATATCACTCCTGCGGGAACAACTCTTACTGTAGGAAAGGTTGGAGCTAAGACATATGGAGGTGCAAAGTTTGCCCTCAATGTGAAGTGCAGTAGAAATGACAAGAAAACATTTACAAGCAGCAATACAAAGGTTGTCAAGGTGGATGGCACAGGCAAGGTAACTATAGTTGGTGCAGGCAAGGCGGTTGTGACAGTATCCGTTGCGGCAAATCAGAACTATAAGGCAGCAGCTGCAAAGGTTGCGATCACGGTAAACAAAAAAGCCATCAGAGTAACTGCAAATGACGCATCTAAGTATGAAGGCAAGGCGGATCCGAAGTTTACATTTACAGCGGAGGGACTTGTTGGCAAGGATAAGCTTACAGGAATTGTTCTCAAGAGAGCTGCTGGTGAGAAGTCCGGAACATACACGATCACAGCAAGCCAGAAGAAGGGTGCAAATCCAAACTACAATATAACATTTGCCATTGGCCGTCTTGTTATAAAGAAATCTCCAAATGTTGAACCTAGTGGAACAGAACTCTATAAGAAGACACTTCCGTTCTTCCTTATGAAAGGAAAGGGAACAGGAACAAGAATAGATCTGACATGGGATAAGGTCAAAGGTGCAACAGGATATGATGTATACTGGTCATACTGTAATGGAAAGAACAACTTCAATAAGCTTGCTAATGTACCGAAGTCCCAGAAATATGCCGATAAGAACCTCAATAATAAGAGAGAATACAAGTATTTTACAGTCGCATACAAGATGTCGGGTGGCAAGAAGGTATATCTCGGCAGGACAAATACAGTCCATGTTGCAATGCCTTATGCAGCAAAGACAAATGTCCTGAAAGTTACTGTGAACAAGACCAAGGCTAACCTTGCAAAAGGTAAAACATTTAAGATCACCAAGAAGGTTAAGCTTGAGAATCCAAAGAAGAAGGCGTTAAACCATCTTACGAAGAAGGAAAGGTTCATAACATCCAATGCAAAGGTGGCAACTGTTTCATCTGCAGGAGTTATAAAGGCAGTGCGTAAGGGCACATGTACGGTTTATGTAATGTCTGAAAATGGTGTTTGTGCAAAGATCAAAGTGACGGTTAAGTAGTGCTTTAGACATGGTTATAATTGAAAACTCCTCCAAACCGGTTGTGGCTTTGGGGGAGTTTTTTGAGATTAATAGTTGATTATGGTATACCTATTTGCTAAAATTGATTCAATGTGAAAAATTTAATACAAGTAAGGAGAGAAAACAAATGGCACAGACAGTAAGTTTCGATTTTAAGAATGCAAAAGCCATGGCTACAGACGCTGATATCGCAGCAATCAAGGATCAGGTAGTAGCTGCAAAGGCAACACTTGTAAACAAGACCGGTGAGGGAAATGATTTCCTTGGATGGATCGACCTTCCAGTAGACTATGACAAGGAAGAGTTTGCGAGAATCAAGAAGGCAGCAGCTAAGATCCAGGCAGATTCAGACGTGCTTGTAGTAATCGGTATCGGTGGTTCTTACCTGGGTGCAAGAGCAGCCATCGAAGCTTTAAGACACAGCTTTTATAATTCAGTTGACAAGTCAATCCGTAAGACTCCTGAGATCTACTATGCAGGATCAAACATCAGCAGCACATACATGGCTCATCTGCTTCAGGTGATCGGTGACAGAGATTTCTCTATCAACATCATCTCCAAGTCGGGTACAACAACAGAGCCTGGTATCGCTTCAAGAATCTTCAAGAAGAAGCTTGTTGAGAAGTATGGCAAGGAGGGCGCAGCAAAGAGAATCTACGCCACAACGGACAAGGCAAAGGGAGCTCTCAAGACACTTGCAACAGAGGAAGGCTATGAGACATTTGTAGTTCCTGATGATGTAGGAGGACGTTTCTCAGTTCTCACAGCAGTTGGTCTTCTGCCAATAGCAGTAAGCGGTGCTGATATAGATAAGCTTATGGAAGGCGCAGCTTCAGCAAGAAAGGATTGTCTTGCACAGGACTTCGACGATTCAGATGCTATGAAGTACGCAGCAGTAAGAAATGTACTGTACAACAAGGGTAAGTCAATCGAGATCCTTGCTAACTTTGAGCCAGCACTTCACTATGTATCAGAGTGGTGGAAGCAGCTCTACGGCGAGAGCGAGGGTAAGGATGGCAAGGGACTCTTCCCAACAGCTACGGACTTTACAACAGACCTTCATTCACTTGGACAGTTCATCCAGCAGGGTTCACAGAACCATTTCGAGACAGTTATCAATGTTGTTAACCCAACATGTGAGATTGTTATGGAGGAAGAGGACTCAGATCTTGATGGACTTAACTATCTTGCAGGCAAGACAGTTGATTTTGCAAATAAGAGTGCTATGAACGGAACTATCCTTGCACACGCAGATGGTGGAATTCCTATCATCCAGATCAACATCGACAAGATTGATGAGTTCACTCTCGGTGAGCTGTTCTACACATTTGAGTTTGCATGTGGTGTGAGTGGATACACACTTGGTGTAAATCCATTCAATCAGCCAGGTGTTGAGAGCTACAAGAAGAACATGTTCGCTCTTCTCGGCAAGCCGGGCAACGAGGAGCTTGGCAAGAAGCTTCTTGCAAGAATCAACGGTTAATAGATCTTTACAGATTAATATATAAGAGATGCAGGTGTGTTTTGCCACACCTGCATTTTTTTGCAATTCTATATTTCTTGTAATCAGAATCGCACAATGTTATACTTATGAAGTGTATAGGCTCAGAATTGAGCCTGATCATTTGCATTGTGAATGGAAGGATAAGAAGGGCAGTGACATATGAATGAAAAGAGAGATGTAGAGGGGCTGTACAACCGATATAGACAGGTTCCATTGTATCTGATAGGAATGTTCTGTCTGATGACAGTGTTCATGTATTTTGTCGGAATAGGAGCCGGCGTTATAGCCACCATTTTTACGGCAGTATACGGAGCGGTGAGCATTGTTGTTTTCCTGAGGATGAATGCTTTGTCCCGCGACAGATATGTGGAATTTGCCATGGAGCACGGCAAGATGCAGAAGGAGCTCATAAAGGAGTTTCCGGTTCCGTACGCATTGCTTGACGAGGATGGAAAAGTTGTGTGGGTGAACGACGAGTTCTCAGGTATAACGGAGACCAGTAAGAGAAAGCTCATGAAGCTGAATATAGTTCAGGTATTTGAGGAGGTTACCGAGGAGAGTCTTCCTTATCAGGAGGATGTCACCGAGGGAGAGATAGCATTTAACGGAAGAGAATACCGTTATGAGATCAGACGTGTACAGGTGAATAAGGTTGAGCCTGCTATGGAAGAGACGGATGCCCAGCCGGGTGAGGCCGGCACAGACGGAGATGGGGCTGATGAGCAGAAGAAAGAGACGAAGGCTTCGCACGGTGGTTCAAGACACCACGGCAAGACGGACACCTTCCTTGCGTTCTACATGTTTGATGTGACAGTGGTGAATCAGCTCGCTCAGGAGAACCATGACCAGAAGCTGGTTGCGGGTCTCATATATATTGATAACTACGATGAGATATTTGAGTCGCTTGAGGAAGTACGACACTCTCTTCTTGTTGCACTGGTTGACAGAAAGATTAACAAATACATGGCAAATGTCGACGCCATAGTCAAGAGCCTTGAGAAGGATAAGTACATGTTCGTGATGCCACAGAAGTATCTGGATCAGCTCAAGGAGAACAAATTTGCTCTGCTCGATGAGGTCAAGGCTATAAATATCGGAAATGATCTTCCGCTTACACTCAGTATAAGTCTTGGTACTGATTACAAGAGCTTTATAGAAAACTTTGAGGCAGCGCGTTCCGCCATGGAGCTTGCTCTGGGCCGAGGCGGCGATCAGGCGGTTATCAAGTCCGCCGACAGGATCACCTACTTTGGCGGTAAGAGTCAGGGAACGGAGAAGTCCACGAGAGTTAAGGCGAGGGTTAAGACTCTTGCGTTCAAGGAGCTTCTTGAGACCAAGGAGAAGGTTATAATCATGGCCCACAAGAATCCGGACATGGATGCTTTTGGTTCAGGTATAGGAATATACAAGATGGTGACTGCGCTGGGCAAGACGGCGCATATAGTTGTAAATGAGGTGTCATCGGCCATAAGTCCGATATACGGCAATTTCACTTCGAGCAATTCCTACCCGGCAGATATGATAATCAACAACGATCAGGCGCTCAGTCTGGTCGATGACGACACGGTCGTAGTTGTGACGGATGTGAATAATCCTACGCTCACGGAGTGTGAGGAACTGCTGGCATATGCGAAGAGCATAGTGGTGTTCGATCACCACAGGCAGACAAAGGATGTCATTGCAAATGCGACACTGTCGTATATAGAGCCATTTGCGTCATCTGCATGTGAGATGATCGCAGAGATGCTCCAGTACATGGATGAGAAGATAAAGCTCAGGCCTACAGAGGCGGACGCCATGTATGCCGGAATACTCATTGACACCGACAACTTCCTGAGCAAGACCGGTGTCAGAACCTTTGAGGCAGCCGCGTTCCTGAAGAGAAGCGGTGCGGATGTCATGCGAGTAAGGAAGATGTTCAGAACTGACATAGAGACCTACAGACAGAAGGCGGAGGGTGTCAGCCACGCAGAGATGGTGCTTGATGCATTTGCCATATCAATCATTACACCTGGGGATGGCCCTGAGTCGCCGGTGGTACTCACCGCCAAGATTGCAAATGAGATGCTGAACATCGCAGGTGTCAGAGCTTCATTTGTAATAGCGCAGATGGGTGCGGATGTCAAGATAAGTGCAAGAGCCATTGACGATGTCAATGTCCAGATAATCATGGAGAGAATGGGTGGCGGCGGTCATGCAAATATCGCGGCAGCTCAGTTTGAAAATGCGAAAGCAGAGGATATAAAGAAGGAGCTTGTTGGGCTCCTGAATGAGATGTATAAGGAAGGAGATATTTAGGATATGAAGGTCATATTATTACAGGATGTTAAAAGCCTTGGAAAGAAAGGCGCAATGGTAGAGGTAAATGAGGGCTACGCAAGAAATTTCATCATTCCTAAGAAGCTCGGCATGGAGGCAACTCCAAAGAATATGAATGATTTCAAGCTCCGCAAGGCTCATGAGGAGAAGGTGGCAGCAGAGAATCTTGCTGATGCCAAGGCACTTGCGGCAGAGCTTGAGAAGGCTTCAGTAACTGTTAAGATCAAGGTTGGAGAGGGCGGAAGAACATTTGGCTCAGTATCCACAAAGGAGATCTCAGATGCCATCAAGAGCCAGCTCGGCAAGGATATAGACAAGAAGAAGATCGTTATGAAGGACTCCATCAAGGCGTTAGGAAGCTTTTCAGTGAAGGTCAAGCTTCACCCTGAGGTTCAGGCAGAGCTTGCTGTAAAGGTCGAGGAAGCATAAGGAGTATAGATAAAATATGGAAGATGCATTTGCAAGAAAAAAGCTTCCCTACAATCTGGATGCCGAGAAGTCTGTTATAGGTTCCATGCTCATGGACAGAGACGCCATAGTAGAGGCGTCCGATATGCTGACCAAGGAGGATTTCTACTATGGTCAGTACGGAATATTGTTCGAGAATATGGTAGAACTGTTCAAGGAGGGTAAGGCGGTCGATCTGGTAACCCTGAAGAACAAGCTTGAGGAGAACAATGTACCTGATGAGGTCATAAGCACCAAATCCATAGCGGAGATATTGGAGACGGTTCCGACATCGGTGAATGCCAAGCATTACGCAGAGATCGTGGCGGACAAATCCATACTCAGGAAGATGATAAAGCTGTGCGAGGAAGTGGAGAAGGACTGTTATCTGGATTCAGAGGGAGTTGAACAGCTTCTTGAACAGGCCGAGAGCGGTGTGTTCAATCTGATAAAGGAGAGGAACGGCTCCAGCAAATTTGTGGGGATCGACAGGATCGTCATGAACGTTATCGAGCAGATAGAGGAGGCTTCCAGAAAGAACACAAGAGTAACAGGTATCCCTACGGGATTCATAGATCTGGACAATATGCTCACCGGTCTCCATGGATCGGAGTTTATACTGGTGGCTGCTAGACCTGCCATGGGTAAGACGGCATTTGTTCTTAATATTGCCCACCATGTTGCCGTGCGCAAGGGAATTGCCACTGCGATATTCAACCTGGAGATGAGCAAGGAGCAGCTTGTAACGCGTATGATAGCCATGGATTCCCTGGTTGATTCCCAGAAGGTACAGACGGGACAGTTGGCTGAGGACGACTGGGATCAGGTGCTTGCCAGTGCGGAGAGTATAGCTGCCGCACCGCTGTACATAGAGGATAGTTCAGCACTCACCATATCCGAGCTGAGATCAAAATGCAGACAGCTCAAGAGCAAGAACAATCTTGGACTCATCATCATCGACTACCTGCAGCTTATGAGCACGACGGGACGAGTTGAGTCGCGACAGCAGTTCGTATCTGATATGTCAAGATCGTTGAAGATGCTTGCCAGGGAGCTGGATGTGCCTATCATAGCGCTGTCACAGCTTAACCGAGAGGTTGATAAGAGACCGGATCACAAGCCTGTGCTTGCGGATCTCCGAGAGTCGGGATCTATCGAGCAGGATGCCGATGTGGTTATGTTCATATACAGAGATGATTATTACAATCCTGATACCGACAAGAAGGGTATCTCGGAGATAATCATAGCTAAACAGAGAAAAGGTGCCACCGGATCTGTGGATCTGGTATGGCTGCAGGAATACACGAAGTTTGCCAACAAAGAGCACTAAATATATTATGTTTTATAAGGAGAATTGAAAATGGTAGTTGAACCAAGAGTTAAAGATTTTATTTGTACAACAGCTCACCCGGTGGGATGCGCACAGAATGTAAAGAATCAGATCGAGTATGTCAAGTCAAAGGGAACAGTTAAGAGCGATAACGCACCTAAGAAGGTTCTGGTGATCGGAGCGTCAACAGGATACGGACTTGCATCACGTATTGCAGTTGCATTTGGCTATGGCGCAGATACCCTCGGCGTTATGTTTGAGAAGGAGTCAAATGGACGCCGTACAGCAACCGCTGGCTTCTACAACAACAGAGCATTTGAGGAGGAGGCTCACAAGGCCGGACTCTATGCAAAGTCCATCAATGGCGACGCGTTCTCAGTCGAGATCAAGGAGCAGGTCATCGAGACCATCAAGGCAGACATGGGCAAGATAGACATGATTGTATACAGCCTAGCAGCGCCTAGAAGAACAACTCCGGATGGAACAAAGTACACATCTGTACTCAAGACGGTTGGTGAGGAGTACACCAACAAGACACTTGTACTCAAGGACAACACCATCACAGATGCACATATAACAGCGGCAAATGATGACGAGATCAATGCTACCATCAAGGTAATGGGCGGTGAGGACTGGATCGACTGGATGCAGGCACTCTCAGATGCCGGAGTTCTGGCAGATAACGTGATCACAGTTGCATACTCATACATAGGACCAAAGATCACATTCCCTATCTACGCTGAGGGATCAATCGGACAGGCAAAGAAGGATCTGTACAAGTCAGCAGACATTATAAATGAAAAGTTCCCTAACATAAAGGCGAAGATAGCCATCAACAAGGCTCTTGTCACACAGTCAAGTGCAGCTATCCCTATCGTACCTCTGTATATCACACTTCTCTACAAAGTTATGAAAGAGAAGGGACTCCACGAGGGATGCATAGAGCAGATGCAGAGACTGTTCATGGATAAGATCCTGGATGACACCCAGGTGGACGACAACGGATTCATCCGTATGGACGACTGGGAGATGAGAGATGATGTTCAGGAAGTTGTTGCTGAGCACTGGGATACAGTCAACAATGACAATGTCAAGGATATAGCAGACATCGATGGATACTGGGAGGATTTCTACAACATGTTCGGTTTCAAGATCGACGGTGTGGATTACTCAGCAGATGTTGATATCATGTAATATTCATGGGTAGTTTCAATATATAAATACTACAAATGCCCCACAGATTCATAGAATTTGCGGGGCATTTCGGTAAGCGCTTTTTTGGTGTGCCTGACCCATTATTTTCGCAAGGAGGAAGACGGTATATGTACAAATATTTATTATTTGATCTTGATGGAACCATCACCAAGTCTGAGGAAGGAATATTCAACTGTATAAAATACGCTCTGGACTGGGCTGGGATTCCATATCCTGAATACAGAGTATTCAGAAACTTTATAGGGCCGTCCCTGTATGATTCTTTTGTGAGAGAATTCGACATGGATGATGCAAGGGCAAAGGAGATGGTGGCCAAGTACAGAGAGAGATACAACGTGGTAGGTCTCTTCGAGGCTGAGGTGTACGACGGAGTGGCAGACACCCTGCGTGCCCTTAAGGAGAAGGGCTGCATACTCTCAGTTGCAACCAGCAAGCCGACAGAGCCGACACTCCGTATCCTTGAGAAGTTCGGTGTGGGAAAATATTTTGACGTTGTAGTTGGAAGTAATCCCGACGGAACAGGATCAGACAAGAAGCACATCATATCCCAGGTCCTTGAAAGCCTCAAGAAAAATCACGGACTGACAGAAGATATGATAAAATCAAACCAGGTTGTGATGATAGGCGACAGACGCTACGACATAGAAGGTGGCAAAGCCTGCGGCCTCCAGACCATAGGAGTCCTCTACGGCTACGGCAGCAGAGAAGAATTCGAAGCAGTCGGCGCAGACAACATAGTAGAAAGCCCAGAGGAAATCCTGAATCTGTAGATAGAAAGGTAGCTTATAGTTTATAGATGTCTGTGTTGATATATATTTTTTATTAAATATCTATGATTATTTTTGTGGGATGACACTCTGGGGAACTGAATAAAAGAAAAACAGGTAAGAGTCGATATCTATAATATAGTGTGGTGTATAAAATATATTTTTCAGCGAAATATGTCAGGAACATGATCTGAAAAGTATATATCCAACAAGACCAGGATGCCATACTCCCTGGGAATATAAAATTGGGTCTCTATATATGTAATCGGTAGCGAAGACGCCTGAACTTTGCTGCTTACTGCCAAGGCGGAGCTCGCAACGCTCTTATAGCGAGCGGGAGCCGCGTGCAGATATAAGCAAAGCAAAGTGAGGTAAGTCGAGCGTGATTACATATATAGAGACCCAATTTCTGTCCCTGGAGAGTATGTCATCCGTCCGTTCGTCATATCATCTCCTGACATTTGAGATATACCCGAAGAACGCTCCGATGATCCCCCCGATAATGTGGGTGAGATTCGACACATTGTCCTTCACAAACACTCCGTCAGCCACCTGTCCGCCGATATAAAGCACTGCAACAAGTATGAAGGTGAGCGGTATGGAGCCGTCCTTTATACATGCAAAAGAAGACAGAAGAATGTATGCGAATACCACTCCGCTGGCGCCGAGCAATGCTGTACCAGGGAAGAATATAAAATGCACGATTCCTGTCACCAGTGCGGTGGTGATGGTTACGATGAGCAGATCCTTTGAGCCGTATTTTTCCTCAAGTAGTGGGCCGATCACAAGCAGCAGAGTCATGTTGTTGATAAGGTGACTCCAGCTTGCGTGACCAAACACATGGGCAAACATGCGGACGTAGGTTAAAGGATCGGTGAGAGGAGCTCTGTATACTTCAAATAGAAGAAAGTTACTTTTGCCGCCTGTGAGGATATTCAGGAGATAAGCTCCCAGACAAATGAGTGCAAATGTAAGTACCACAGGTGAGTTAAAAGATATTCTTAATATGGTTTTGGATTTTGTCTTTGACATGGATCGGTTCCCCTCTTATTCATATAGTATAGAAAAATATTACCAGCGGTCATCCGCTGGTAATATTTTTTTAAGCGTCATAATCTGGCATATCGTTAAAGTACATCTTGTAGAAGTTGGTACTCTGTTCGAGAACCCTCATGGTTGATGGAAGCGGTACGGCGATGAGGTCGTTGAACTCATACTCTCCGGCTGCTGAATCAATCACATGTCCCATCTGAGTCTCATTATGTGTGTAATCGGCGTTGAAACCGCCGTATTTATTGCCACGGGCATCAAGACGTATCCACTTCTTGAGATCTGGGTGATATACCGCATTAAGTGCATGCATAGCCATAAGTCCGCCCTTGTGCTTGATACGGATATAGCAGAATCCTGTATATAAGTTGTTGGCACGAAGCAGTGCTGCCAGCAAATTGGCCTTTGAATAGCTGATGCCCGTGCTGGCTTCCAGTACATCGGAAGCGCTGATAGTTATTACTGAAAAGTTGCTGTCATATGTGTGAGAAATCCTATCCCGGACAAAATAGTAACATGCCTGTATGATCTCATCACTGCTCTTGCAATCTGCAGCAAGTTCCTTTGCCTTTGCAGCGACGATAGGATTGTCATAATTTACATACTTGTCGTATTGCAAATATGCTGAATCCTTATTTCTCTGAATTAGTTGCATTGTGTCATCTCTCCTTTATTACTTGGAATATGTAGAACTTCAGATAATAAGATTCATCTGCAGCCCATAATATTGGGTGATCAGGAGCCTGTGTGCGGAACTCTACCTGGCGAAGTCTTACATGTGAATTCATGGCGGCCTGTTTTATGGTCTTGGTAAATAACTCGAAATCCATAAAATGTGAACATGAACAAGTTGCAAGGAATCCACCATCCCTTACGAGTTTCATAGCACGCAGATTAATCTCGCGATAGCCTTTGACTGCGTTCTTTATTGAATTTCTTGATTTTGTGAATGCCGGCGGGTCAAGTATGACAACGTCAAACTGTTCGCCTTTTGATTCCAGTTCAGGAAGAAGATCAAATACATCTCTGCACTCAAAAGAGACAGTGCTCTCCAATCCGTTGAGCGCTGCATTTTCTCTGGCCTGGGCAATAGCAAGTTCTGAAGCGTCTACTCCCAAAACGCTGGAAGCACCGGCTATGCCTGCGTTTAGAGCAAAGGAGCCTGTGTGTGTAAAGCAATCAAGAACCTTTGCATCTTTACATATTCTCTGAATAGCAAGACGATTATACTTCTGATCCAGAAAGAATCCGGTCTTCTGACCGTCTTTCACATCAACAATATATCGAACGCCATTTTCATTTATATGAACCTTTGTGTTAAATTTGTCACCAATAAACCCTTTGTAGGTATCCATCCCCTCGTGTTTTCTGACTTTTGCATCGCTTCGTTCATAAACACCCTCGATTATTATACCATCATTTTTAAGTATATTTTTTAAAATATTTATTAACAAATTTTTAACTTTGTCGATGCCGAG
>OLZZ01000181.1_pt1 | contig 33596 bp, 31 predicted proteins | sample 1673571 | NCBI WGS metagenome assembly OLZZ01 (sample SAMEA103958115, study PRJEB25191) | human gut metagenome | biome: human-associated habitat [ENVO:00009003]; feature: intestine environment [ENVO:2100002]; material: feces | place: Germany | collected 2013/2015 | reverse complement strand
GTAACAAATATTTTATTGACATTGCACCCTAAAGGGTGTAGAATAAGCATAGATAATAACTACAAGGAGCAGTAATATGAACCCGATTGCTGAATTTGTAAAAGAAAACAGAAAAGCGGCAGGACTTACGCAGGAGCAATTTGCATTGCGTTCGGGTCTTGGGCTTCGCTTTGTGCGTGAGCTTGAGCAGGGCAAGGAAACCGTGCGTATGGATAAGGTAAATGTTGCCCTTGCAATGTTCAACGCACAGGCTGTTGCCAGAAAGAAGGAAGATAAATGAGCGTATTCAGAACTGCCTATGTTTATGTGAGAAACACCTTTGCCGGCGTCCTCAAGGAAACGGACAACGGCTATTCTTTCAAATATGATGCCGATTATTTACAGAGCGAAAATGCGTCTGCCGTTTCACTCACCCTGCCTTTGCAAGCGGAAGAATACACATCAAAAACTTTGTTTTCGTTTTTTGACGGCCTTATTCCCGAAGGCTGGCTTTTGAAAATTGTAACCGATAATTGGAAAATTGACAGCCACGACCGCTTCGGCGTTTTGCTCGTAGCCTGCAAGGACGGAATCGGCAATGTTTCAATAAGGGAGGAAAAAGAATGAACTGTTTATGCTGCGGCAAACCTTTGCGCACACCCGATGAAACAGGTTGGCACAAGGCTTGCATTAAACGCTTTTTCGGCACAACCAAGCTCCCCGAAATTGAAATTGACGACAAAACGCTTAATCTTTTGGCAACAGAAACGACAAATAAAGGCTTTACCGTTCCGGGAGTGCAAAAGAAATTATCATTGCACCTTGTCAGCGACAGCCGCAAGCCGAGATTAACACTTGTAAACTATCCGACCGGCTATATTCTCAAGCCGCAGGTTGCAGAGTTTGAAGCATTACCCGAATCAGAGCAACTCATAATGACAATGGCGGATATGGCGGGGATTTCGACCGTTCCGCACGCACTCATTAAAGGCAATGCAGGGCTTGCATACATCACAAAGCGAGTTGACCGCAATTTAACAAGCGACAAGGTAGAAATGCTCGCTATGGAAGATTTTTGCCAGCTTGATTTAAGGCTTACCGAGGATAAATACAGAGGCTCATACGAGCGTTGCGCGAAAATAATCAAGCAGTATTCATCGAGGGTCGGCATTGATATGGCAGAGTTTTACATTAGGCTTGTATTTTGCTTTATTGTCGGCAATTCCGATATGCACCTAAAGAATTTTTCACTTATTGAAACAGCCGAGGGTTCGGGCGAATATGTGCTGTCCCCTGCTTACGATTTACTGCCGGTCAATGCAAATATGCCTGCCGATAAAGAAGAATTCGCACTTGCAATGAACGGTAAAAAAATGAATATACGCAAAGGCGATTTTCTTAAATATGCCGACACCTGCGGCATATCTCGCCAAACTGCCGAAAAGCTTATTGAAAATCTTGTTAAGCTTACGCCAAAGTGGCTTAAAATGTGCGATAAATCATTGCTCCCGGATGACTTAAAAGAGAGACTGACAAAGATTATTACTGAAAGAACAGGCTGTTTGATTAGTAAATAACAGTGAATATCACAACTATCAAACATTATTCGGCGTAAAAAAGTGTAGTCGTCTAACACTTTTTCGTTGTAATTTTTGTAAAGCGGTGTATTTAGTATCATATATATATTGAATGCTATAGAGCAGTCCGATTAGTGAGCAAACAGAAATATTAAAATAAATGGAGAAATGATTATGGCAAGAACAACTAAACCAAAGAAAGAAATATCAATGGAAGAAGCACTTTGGAAGAGTGCGGATAAACTGAGAGGTTCTGTTGAGCCAGCTGAGTATAAGCACGTTGTTCTTAGTTTATTCTTCCTTAAATTTGCCAGTGACAAGTTTGAGGAATGCCGTAATAAGATTATTTCTACACACGGCGAAAAGTATGTGGATATGAAGCCGTTTTATACTCAGGAAAATGTATTCTATCTTCCTGAAGAAAGCCGTTGGAAGTACATTATTGAAAATGCAAAGCAGGACGATATTGCCCTGAAGATAGATACAGCACTTTATACGATTGAAAAGAACAACCCGGCACTGAAAGGTGCTTTGCCGGATAACTATTACTCCCGCTTACATATTGATACGGCAAAGTTGGCTTCTTTGCTTGATGAAATCAATCGTATCAATACAGATGATAAAGAGAACGACATTATAGGTCGTGTATATGAGTATTTCCTTAGTAAGTTTGCTCTTGCAGAAGGAAAAGGTAAAGGAGAGTTCTACACACCAAAGTGTATTGTAAATCTGATTGCCGAAATGCTTGAGCCTTACGATGGAATACTTTATGACCCTTGTTGCGGTTCGGGCGGCATGTTTGTGCAGTCCATCAAGTTCGTAGAAGCACATAGCGGTAATAAAAAGAAAGTGTCTATTTACGGTCAGGAATACACAAATACCACTTTCAAACTGGCAAAAATGAACTTAGCTATCCGTGGTATTTCTGCAAATCTTGGAGAGATGGCAGCTAATACATTTACCAACGACCAACACAAAGACCTTAAAGCAGATTTCATTATGGCAAACCCACCTTTCAATCAGAAGCAGTGGAGAGCCGAGAATGAGCTTGTAGACGACCCTCGTTGGAATGGATATGAAGTTCCACCAACAAGCAACGCAAACTATGGTTGGATACTGAATATTGTTTCTAAACTTTCACGAAACGGTGTGGCAGGTTTCCTGCTTGCCAATGGTGCATTATCTGATGATGGTACAGAGCTGAAAATCAGGCAGCAGCTTATAGAAAATCACTTGGTAGAAGCGATTATTATTCTTCCAAGAAACCTTTTCTACACCACTGACATCAGCGTTACCCTTTGGGTACTCAATAAGAATAAAAAGGCTCGTGTTGTGGAGCAGAACGGAAAGCTCAAACGCTATCGTGACCGAGAAGATGAAATACTCTTTATGGATTTACGACAGATGGGCAGTCCTTATGAGAAGAAGTACATTGAATTGACAGAGGAAGATAGAGCCAAAGTTACAAGTGTATATCATAACTGGCAGCAGGAAGGCTATGAGGAAACTTATGAGAATGTGCCGGAGTTTTGCTATTCTGCTTCTTTTGAAGAAGTAAAAGAAAAAGGATTTACTCTTGTACCAAGCAGATATATTGAGTTTGTCAACCGTGATGAGAACATTGACTTTGATACAAAAATGAAGTCATTGCAGGGAGAACTCAAAGAACTTCTTGTTCAAGAGGAAAAATCCAAATCAGATTTGCTTGCTGTATTTAAGGAGTTGGGATATGAAATCGAATTATGATATTTTAGGAAACCATATCCGACTGATTGATAATCGGAACAGAGAAAGCATAACAGACAGAGTTTTGGGAATTAACATAGACAAGTTCTTTATGCCGTCGGTTGCAAATGTCATTGGTACGGATTTGAGTAAATATAAACTGATAACAAAAGGAAAGTTTGCGTGTAATCCAATGCATGTTGGTCGTGATGAACGACTTCCGGTTGCATTGTATGATGAAGAAAAACCTGCTATTGTTTCTCCGGCATATTTTATGTTTGAGGTAATAGATAACAGCATTTTGAAAGAAGATTATCTGATGATGTGGTTTCGCAGACCGGAGTTTGACCGAATTTGTTGGTTACATACTGACGGGAGCGTTCGTGGTGGGATTACTTGGGATGATATATGCAGACTAGAATTGCCTATTCCGCCTATTGAAAACCAGCTTGAAATAGTGAACAGTTATAAGGCAATTACGGAGAGAATTGCTTTAAAGCAGAAGATAAATGATAATTTAGCGGCTTGAAAGCTGTGCTAAAACTGTAGCTTGCAGTTCTTCAAGTAGGATAATTTCCTTTGTATTCAAAGTCATTTGTTCAACGATTGCGGCAAGATTTAACTTTTCGATGAACTTGGACGGAGGAACTACAATCTTTATGTTGTCAATAAAGTTTTTGCTTAAATTATCTTGTGCTCCACCGTTGGAAAGTCTGCTTATTGCCGCTTGGCTTTGAATAAGCGAAAAATATAAGTAAGCTGCTTCGGCTTCTGAATGGCAAATCATTCCACATATTGCCTGATTGGTTGTCGCTTCGATTGCAAGATACCCAACTTCGCCTGCGGTAACGCCATACATTGCCATTAAAACGGTGTCTTTTGGAAGCAACTTTGTGGAACTCTCGGTCAATCCTAACGGTGTGATATATTCTTCTGTCTGCAAAGTGATATTATTATGTACTTCACCAGACTTGACCCAAGAAATTGTTCCGTTTTTCCAATATTCTTTGGTGGTGCGAGATGGGGTTGAACCAGACTTTGTTTCAATGCAGAATTCGGACACGTTTTCTACCTTAAAATCCTTTGGAAAAGTCAATCTTTCCATTTCTGCTTCGGTCATATTTATTAAAGCACCTCTACCGACATTCTTTTGGATAGAAGCAGTTCCAATCGCTACTAAATTATCATTTACAATAGAACTCCCATCAGTGGCGGGAGTTAAAACAAGGGACTGCCACTGGTAGTCGTTCTCTTAAAAAAGAAAAGGAGAATTGACTATGAAACAGAACCTAATCACTGATGTTATTCAAGGAATGTTACCTTATCTGAATAACGCACAGACAGAAAGATTGCAAGAGGTGTTGCAGTATACACTTTTTGATTATGAGGTAACAAAGATAAAAAAAGATGAGGAACTTTCAGAACAGAATTTAGTAGAATCTTTCCTATCGGCAAAGCGTATTGAAGGCTGTTCTGAGAAAACTCTGAAATACTATAATGCAACGATACAGTCAATGCTTGATGGTATTGGAAAGAGTATCAAATATATCGTAACTGACGACATTCGTTGTTATTTGACAGAGTATCAAGCAAAGAAAAAATCAAGTAAAGTTACGATAGATAATATAAGACGAATACTTTCCAGTTTTTTCTCTTGGCTTGAGGACGAGGATTATATTTTGAAAAGTCCGGTCAGGCGAATACATAAGGTTAAGACCGGAACAAACATTAAGGAAACTTATTCAGATGAAGCACTTGAATTGATGAGAGATAATTGTACAGAACTCAGGGACTTGGCGATGATTGATATGCTTGCTTCAACGGGTATGCGTGTCGGAGAAATGGTGTTGCTCAACAGAAATGATATTGATTTTAACGAGCGAGAATGTATCGTGTTCGGTAAAGGTAGTAAGGAACGAGTGGTCTATTTTGACGCTCGCACAAAGATACATTTGCAGAACTACTTGGATAGCAGAACGGACAATAATCCGGCGCTGTTTGTGTCGTTGAAATCACCGCACGAAAGGCTGAAAATCGGCGGTGTTGAGGTTCGCCTGAGAGAATTTGGAAAGCAGTTAGGTATTAACAAGGTACACCCGCATAAATTCAGGCGTACACTTGCAACCGTGGCAATAGATAAAGGAATGCCAATTGAGCAGCTTCAACAACTCTTGGGGCATAGAAAGATAGATACGACCTTGCAGTATGCAATGGTAAAGCAGAGCAATGTTAAGATTGCCCATCGAAAATACATTGGATAAGGAGAAAAATAGATGAATTTCACAATATCAATATTTGGTGATTTTGCTAAGTTTAGATATGGAAAAATGCCAAAGAAAAGTAGCATAAAAGAAAATGGTAAATACCCGATATACAGTGGATACCGTTATGTTGGCTATTGTGATGAATACAATACGGAAGCAAACCAGTTAATTATCGTGGCAAGAGGTGTTGGCGGAACTGGCGATGTAAAACTTACAAGAGAAAAATGCTACTTAACTAATCTCTCGATAAGTGCTGAGATAGATTCAAATGTTGCAATACCGCAATACTTATATTACTACTTTTCAATGAGAAACCTAAGATATTTAGATTCAGGTTCCGCTCAGTCGCAAATTACAATATCGGATTTGGAAAAGGTTAGAATACCTCTGCCGAACATAGAAAGCCAAAAGAAAATAGTACATTGCTTAAGTTTAACTGACAATAAGATAAGCGCTAATGAATCAATAAACAATAATTTAGTAGCTTAAAGGTCAATGCCGGAGACATCAAGTTTGCCAGACATAAGTTTGGGTAATAATTTATCACGAGTTTCTGCGAGTTTTTGATTTTCCTTGATGTTATTCTCTATTGTGTCGTACATAGGAGATACAATAGAGCAAAAAGCTTGGATAGTTTTCTCATCCGGTACAATAATATCATAAGTCAAAGTAATACTCGGAGTAGCTCGTTGCCTACTATTTGTTGAACCCGTAGTATGTGAACACAAAAAAGCTGAAAATCCTATACTATCAATAATTGAGTAAATAAAATCTCTATTCAAAGGATTTATTGGTTCATATACAATAAACTCAGTTGAACAAATCGGATTAACGGAAATACAGTAAGGTCTCCAAATTCTTTTGGTATCGGGATTGAGCTTTGAAATCATTACCGAATTTGATGATAGCCGGTATTTATTGCTCTTAATACCATTAGAAGTTTCAAATACCGGATAACGCTTTTCGTCATAAGCAGGAATACTATAATGCTCTACTTTAACATTTGGGTTCTTAGCAGGCGAAAATACCTCTGTTGAAATCTTCACAATAGAGCCAAGCTGCGAGACTTTCCAATCTGAGGGCATAATCCCATAATTTAGTTCAAAGTCTACAAACCAAGACTTGAAAATAGCCTGAGCTTGCTGCTCTAAATTATTGTTTACTGTCGAGGAGGGGAGAATAATGGTCGATTGGAATTTGTTTTTTTCAATTATTACTGTGATTGTGGCAATAATAGCTTTATTCCAGACTTCACATCAAATAAGATTGAGTAATAAACAACATCTCTTTGACCGTAGGTTAAAATCATATCTGCGAGCCAACGGATTGGTTAATCTATACAAAGATAATTATATCCATCTTCAATCAAAGAATAATGAAGAACCATTTTTTCAAAACGATACGGTATTCAGTTTGCTGACAAATAATACTTATATGTACCAACAGATGGAGGTATTAGAGCATCCCCTAGAACAGCCTTATCAAGTTGAGTTTTTAAAGAAGTGTGAGGAATTAAAAAATCTTTCAGAGGAACTAAAGCTATATTTTGAGGGAAAAGCGTCAGAACAGTATAGCAGTTTTGTTTTTGCTTATGAAAATGCATTATTTCGGATGTATCAATATCAAATTCTGCTTTGTAAAATGCAGGAACAGAATCAAAAGAATCCAATGACATTGGAGAAAGCTCAAAATAAATTTGACGAGCCAAAATATAGAAAAAATCTGTTTGCTTCATTTGATGATTTAAGAAAAAAATACGACATCCTAATAAATGAGAAAGCTGACGATAAAATAAAAAGACAATTGAAGCTAACATAAAAGGAGGAAAGAAAATGAAAAAATTATTGTGTGCAGTCCTTTCGGGCATAATGGCATTTTCGGCTTTTACCGTTGCCGTGCCGATTACAGCCTCAGCCGCCGAATCGCAGGAAAGCGTAAGTGCAACCTACGGCGATTTTGAATATACCCTTGAAAACGACTATACCTGTACGATTACAAAGTACAATGGTCATGCGGCTAATGTCACTATTCCCTCAACAATTTATGGGAATAAAGTGACAAGAATTAGGTATTCTTCATTTGAAGAGAATAACAATCTTATGAGTGTAACAATTCCCAATACTGTAAAGGAAATTGGTGATTCTGCTTTTGCAGATTGCTATTCGTTAAGCACTGTAACATTTTCAAATAGTTTAAAGTCAATAGGCGACGGAGCATTTAAAAAAAACTAATTTGAAAAAAGTAACAATACCAAATTCTGTTACAGAGATTGGTGTTTATGCCTTTTCAGGGTGTGAAAATCTTTCGAGTTTAACACTTTCAAATAAATTAGATAGAATAGACGAATATTGTTTTGAAAACTGCACAAGCTTAACAAGCGTTACTTTGCCAAATAGTGTTACAGAGATTGGTGGTTATGTCTTTGATCGTTGTAGTTCATTGAAAACTGCTTCAATAGGTAGCGGACTAAAGTATTGTTATACTCAAGGCGATAGTCGGTTTATATTTAGTGATTGTATTGCTCTTGAAAGTATTACTGTCAGTTCCTCAAATAATAACTACAGTAGCGCTAATGGCATTATGTATGATAAAAAGAAAACTGAAATTTTAGTATATCCACAGGGTAAAAAGGATACATCATATACCGTGCCGAGTACAATAAATAACCTTTATCGAATGAGTACAAATAACAATCCATACTTAAAAACAATTACAATTCCTTCAAGTGTTACTGACATTAGCGATAATGCTGTAGGTTACCTTAGAGACGGTTGGTATTTTAATTGGAATTATAATAAAGTAAGCGGTTTTACAATCAAAGGCTACAAGGGTACAGCAGCTGAAAGATATGCACGAAACAATGATTTTAATTTTGTTCAGTTGCAGGTTGTTCCAACCTCGGTTGCCCTTAACAAGACAACTTTAACACTTGACATTGGAAGAACCTCAAATCTCAGAGCAACAGTATACCCATCAAATGCGGCAAACAAAAAATGCACTTGGAGAAGTTCAAACACAAGTGTTGCGACTGTTGACAGCAACGGTAAAGTAACCGCCAAAAAAGCAGGTACGGCAACAATCACGGTAAAAACTTCAAACGGCAAAACCGCAACTTGCAAAGTTACCGTAAATCTTCCCGCTCCGCAGATTACAGGTCTTGCAAACACAACAGGCGGTATCAAAATTTCGTGGAACAAGGTTGACGGCGCTTACGGCTACAGACTTTATTACAAGCCTGCATCGGGTGGTTGGAAACGCTTTAAAGACACAACTGCCACATCGTTCACCGATTCGGGAGTAAGTCCTAATAGAACCGAAACCTACACAATCCGTTGCATCGACAAGAACGGCAAAACCGTCAGTGGCTTTAACTCAAAGGGTTGGTCGAAGAAATACACTCCTGTTGCTCCGACAATTACAAGGCTATCAAACACATCAAAGGGTGTAAGCGTAACTTGGAATAAAATCGCAGGCGTTTACGGCTACAGACTTTACAGAAAATATGACGGCGGAAGCTGGACAAAGGTTAAGGATACAACTTCAACCTCTTTCACAGATTCAGGTGCTAAAAAGGGTAAGAAGGTAACCTACACAGTCCGTTGTATTGACAGGAAAGGCAAAACGGTAAGCGGTTTCAACTCAAAGGGTTGGTCAATTACAAGAAAATAATATTTTAACTGAAAGCCCCGACAGAGTAAAATCTGTCGGGGTTTTCTGTTATCGGCAAGGGTAGCCTTGTGACTATATTTCAGATGGGAGATCATTGGGTGCCTGCCTTGATGAAATTGTATGTTTAAACAAGAAGTTATGAAGCGATGAAAACGGCGTGTAATTATTTACTTTCATATAAAATAAATAATGCATCAGAGCCTCACTCGGGCATCTGATGCATTCGTTTATCTGTCTGTTTTCACGAACAGGGAACGACGGCTTGTCGTTTGAAAATTGTTTTTACGAGCAAGAATGTTATATAAACATAAAGTGCGGTATAGATGATTGCCGTAAATTTAAGGCTTATAAGCTCGTAGGAGAACAGATAGTAGCAATAGCCTCTCAAACTTATAAGCATTGACGCAATCGGAATCCACAAATGCTTTGCACTTACCGCCGCATAGACAATTAAAATAATGTCAAGCAGATAACCGTAGCGTTCGTGCATTGACGAAAGGAACATGATACAGGTGAACACAGTCCACGCTGTTGTCAGAAGAAAAGTTTCAAGGTTTTTCAAATCAACCTTTTTATAGATGATAATGCACATCATAATTCCGAGTACGGCAATTGTCAGAAAGACCGAAAACTGCTTGAACAGATAATAATATGTCATATCGTTTCCGTCACATATGAGTGCATAAAAGTTCGGACAGTTCATCTGAATAAGCTTTCCATAGTCGGTCTGTTCCGCATATATTGTGATGATATCTATAAACGGTCTACCCATAATAATTGCAGGCAGGCACATTATCACATCAAGTGCAGGGATTATAAAGAAATGCAGAATCGAAATTTTCTTTGTCGAAATCCAGTAATAAATCAGAACAGGAATGATGAATACGGTTTGCAGCTTGAATGCAAACGCAATGCCGATGAACACAAACGATGCAATCGGCTTGTCTTTGTGCAAAAACAGGATTGCAAGGATTATAAACGAGGTGTAAATTGAATCGCACTGCGCCCAAAACGATGAGTTAAAAATCACCGTTGCCGAAAGAAGTACGGCTGAGTAGGTGAGTATTGCTTTGAGCCGTCGGTTATTCTTTGCAAACGAATAAACAAGCATTGCGGTTGAAATTGCAAGTACAAAATCGAATATTATTGATACGATTTTGTACGCATACAGGGCGTTTAGCGGCAAAAGAGTCATAAGATAGATTATGACTTGATACGGAATGTTGTAGTTGCCCACCTGAGTTGCAAGCCCCGTGAAATCATTCAGCTTGATTATGCTCCACCACGAATTTAAAAAGCTGTTGAAATCATCGCTTTGAAAATCCATTCCGCAGACTCTGAGGAAAATTGCAATAATCGTTACCGCAACGAGTAAAAATAAAAGAATGTGTTTTTTTATAAAGTCAATGACTTTGCTTTCTGCTTTTGTCATAGAGAAAATTCCTGTTCGGGTTTAAATAAAACCGATTTTCTTCATAACCTTGCCCATTGTGCGACTGCTGATTTTAAGGGCAATTTCATCGGCTTTTCTGTAACAGCTTTCAAGATATGCCTTGTCTGCAACAAGCTTTTCGTAGCGTTCACGAATCGGACGAAGTTCTTCAACAACTGCCTCGCCTACAGCTGTCTTGAAGTCGCCGTAGCCCTTGCCGTCAAAATCCTTTTCAATCTGTTCATATGAAAGACCTGTAACTGCACTGTAAATTGCCATAAGGTTATTTACACCGTCTTTGCCCTCCGCATAGCGAACCTTTGCCTCGCTGTCCGTAACGGCTCTCTTGAACTTCTTCATTATAACCTCGGGTGTATCAAGAAGATGTACACAGCCGTTGACATTTTCATCGGACTTGCTCATCTTTCTTGTCGGGTCCTGAAGACTCATAACCCTTGCACCGTTCTTTGGAATGAAACCGTCCGGAATCTTAAACACATTGCCGTAAATACCGTTAAAACGCTCTGCAATGTTTCTTGTAATTTCAATGTGCTGTTTCTGGTCTGCACCGACAGGCACTTTGTCAGCCTGATAGAGAAGAATGTCGGCAGCCATGAGTACGGGATATGTGAAAAGACCTGCGTTGATGTTGTCGGCGTGCTTTGCAGACTTGTCCTTGAACTGCGTCATTCTTGAAAGCTCGCCGAACTGTGTGTAACAGCTGAGCGCCCATGCAAGCTCTGCGTGAGTGTGAACATGACTCTGAATGAAGAAAAGACTTTTTTCAACATCAATACCGCAAGCCATAATTGAAGCATAAGCGTCAATTATATTCTTACGCATAACGGCAGGAGTCTGTCTTACCGTGATTGTGTGCAAATCTGCAAGAGCGTAAATGCAGTCGTATTCGTTCTGCATTGTAACCCAGTTGCGAACCGCACCGAGATAATTTCCGAGTGTAATTGTTCCGCTGGGCTGTATTGCGCTGAATACAACCTCTTTTTTTGTCTGATTTTCCATTATTCCCCTCCGTGATTAAAGACTGTTTGCATACTCGCCGAGGATTTTTATTCCTCTTTCAAGCTGTTCGTCAGTCGGTGTTGAAAAGTTTATTCTGAAACTGTGACAGGTTTCGTTTTCGTCAGTTAAAAATGCGTTGCCCGGAACTACGCAAACCTTTTTGAGAACGAGTTCTTTGCAGAAATTCGGCATATCAATATCCTCGGGCAAGTCACACCAAATGAAAAGACCGCCGTCAATTTTATGATATGTGATTTTCGGTGCGCAGTATTTGTCAAGAAGCTCCATGCAGAAGTTCGCTTTCTTTGTGTAGATTTTACGAAGCTTTGCAAGATGAGCGTTAAAGTCATACTTTGTGATGAATTCATCGCATACATATTGTGCCCAGATATTTGTATGTACATCGTTGCCCTGCTTGCACACAACAAGCTTTTGAAAAATCGGCTTTGGTGCAATTGTGTAAGCAACACGCATACCCGGTGAAATTACCTTTGAGAATGAACCGGCATAGATTACAATTCCGTCCGTATCAAAGCTTTTTATGTTCGGAACATATTCACCGCTGTAACGCAGGTCGCCGTACGGGTTGTCCTCAATGATGAGAACACCGTATTTTTTGGCAAGCTCATAAACTTTCTTACGCTTTTCAAGGCTCATTGTAACACCCGAAGGATTTTGAAAATTCGGAATTGTGTAAATAAGCTTTGCGTTCGGATTGGCTTTTAAAGCCTCTTCAAGCTTTTCTGTGTTCATACCGTCAGGCTCAACGGGAACACCTGCAAGCTTTGCGTTATAGCTTCTGAATGTGTTGAGCGAGCCGATGAATGACGGTGCCTCGCAGATTACAACATCGCCCTCGTTTACAAGAGCCTTTGAGCATAAATCCATAATTTGCTGTGCGCCTGTTGTGATGAGAATGTCGTCATTGTCGGAGCCTGTGTTATGCTCCTTTTTCATATATTCCGTAAGGTGCTTTCTCAGCGGAGTGTAACCCTCCGAAACGCTGTACTGTAAAACCGAAATCGGATCTTCTGCAAGAACCTTTGCCGAGATTTCCGCAATCTCCTTTGAGGGAAATGCATCGGGCGACGGGTTTCCTGCCGAAAGCGACACAACGCTCGGATCGGCGGCATATTTGAAAATTTCTCTGATAGCACTCGGCTTCAGGCTTGAAACCCTGTCGGAAAACCTGTATTCCATAAAAATATCTCCTTTTAAGATGATAAGGATTTTTTAAAATTCCATACCCTGTAATTCTATCACGAATTGCATATATGTTCAAGAAATTTGACTGTTTTTACTGCGATTTTATTCAAAAAATGTGTAATTTATTATTTTGCATTTGTAAATGTTAATTCACGGAAATTGTATTTTTTGTGCTTTTTGTATTGTTTTTGATGAGTTTCTGTTGTATAATCTAAGTGATAATGTCCTTACGGTCAGAGCAAGGCTTGCTTTGATTCAAACAGGAGTACACTGCGAGTAATTAATACACTTATATAATTCATTGAATTCAAATTGAATTTAAAAATCTTCAGTTTGGGAGAGTAACACTATGAGCAGAAGAAACGATTACGATTATTTTGATCTTGATAATTTCGATGACAGCATTGATTCCCGTGAATATCGTCGCAGACAGCAACAGCGCCGTCCTGCAAGCTATGCCGCAAGACCGTCATCACAGCGTCCCGGCAGAAGACCTGTAAAAAGAAGAAACAAAAGAAGAACCAGAAACAGAATTATTATCGTTGCGAGCGCATTGATAATTCTGTTTGTTATTATTTTTATTATAACTTCAATTTTTAAGGGCTGTTCAAAGGAAGATGCCCTTGCAAGCGTTCCCACGGGAACAGTGGGTACAACGGCATCTCCCGACGAAACCGCAAAATCTTCGACCGCTAACAAAGCAGACGAGCTTTCTCCTACATACTTTATAACACCGAGCATAAAGGACGACAATAAAAACGGAACTCTTTCATACAGCATTTATGTGTGGAACAAAACAGGCTACGAATTGTTCAGCAGTGATGATGCAAGAGCGCAGAACTATGCTCAGACAATCAACGGCTTTGCAGACAAGTTCGGCAGCTCCGTAAAGGTTTATGATATGATTGTTCCTAACCATACCGAAATGGGACTTCCGCAAAGACTCAAAGACAGCGACGCTCCGTCAACCTCACAGGCTGACAACATCAAGGCGGCTTATGCGGCTCTTTCCGACAAGGTAACTCCGATTAACTGCTACAACCGTCTTGCGGAACATAATACAGACTACATCTACTTTAAGAGCGATCACCATTGGACAGGCCTCGGCGCTTACTATGCTTACACAGCATTTGCCGATACAAACGATTTGCCCGTTCTTTCGCTTGATGATTGCGAGGAACAGAAGATTGACGGCTTTACAGGCTCGTTTACCAACTCGGCAGACGGTCTTGACAGCGATACGGTAAGTTATTGGAAGTTCCCTTATAATGTAACAATGGATATCACACAGGCAGACGGTTCTTCCGCAAGCTATGACAGTCCCTACTATGAAGCCGCAGAGGGCGGTTCAAACACCTACGGTGTGTTTATTATGGGTGATAATGCCCTCACGGTTCTGAAATCAGCTTCGGAAAATGCGGCGGCAGGCAAGAAGATTGCCGTTGTAAAGGAAAGCTACGGTAACGCTTTTGTTCCGTATCTCACAAATAACTACGAAGAAGTTCATGTTGTCGATTTCAGATATTTCAAACAGAATCTTGTTGATTACTGCAAAACCAACGGAATTGACGAGGTGCTTTTTATGAACGGTGTAATGAGTGCCAACACTCAGGTTCAGCTTGACAGTATGAGCGGACTTTTTAACTGATATCATATCGGGTAAATTCTTGTAAGGAGGTGTATGCCGATGATAGCAGACAGCGTGAAGGTGAGCGTGTTCGGAAAAATAAGCGATAAGCTGTATTCGGCACAAATTACCTCCGTTTCAGGACGCTGTAAAAGTGCGTATGTGATTTCGCACAAACCCGTAACAGAATATTTTGAGGGCGTTGTGGTTGCCGTTGCTGAATTTGACGGCCTTGACGGCGAGCGTCCGATAATCTCACAATACGGTGAGGTGTTTTATGAGCCCGAACTGCGACAGGTGCTTTCAAAACTGAAAAATATTAAGTTGAAAAGCATTGTGTGCCTTTACGAAAAGTCGTGCGGTGCGGTTATCTTCTACAAAAGCAGACAGAACACGAAAATTCTGCTTGTAAAGAACAGCAACGGCAGATATTGGAGCTTTCCGAAGGGACATATTGAAGACGGTGAAAACGAACATCAGACAGCAATCCGTGAAATTAAAGAGGAAACAGGTCTTGATGTCGTGATTGAAAAGGGCTTTCGTGAAATCAGCGAATACTGTCCTTTCGGTAAAATTCGCAAACGGGTTGTCTTTTTCCTTGCACAGGCATTTACAGATAATGTCAAAATTCAGGAGGAGGAAATTGACAGTTATATTTGGGTTGATTTGCAACAGGCACGAAAAATGTGCTCCTATGATAATGATTTGAGGATTATTGAGAAAGCTGAAACGGCGATTCATCTTCTCAGAAACTAAAAGCCGACAATTTAACACGAAATTTACAGGTACACGGCGGTGTGCCTGTTTTTTTGATTTTATAAAACATTTTCTGTAAATTAAAAATGTTGAAAAAAAGCAAAAAATACCACTTGACATGTGGATTATACAGAATGTAATCTAATTTCCCCGTTACAATCCTGTATCCAAAAATGTGGAAAACCTATTTTTTTAATGTTAAAAGTTACAACTTTGTAAATTTCGTGTAGTATCGGGATTTTTTAACATCACTTTCAACACTTTCAACATAGTTTTCCACATTGATGTTTAAAATGTTGAGTTATACAGAATGTATAAGTGCAAATTTAGAAAAATAAATCGCAAATTCGTGATTCAAAAAAACATTTTTTTCTGCGATTCAAATTGTGGCAAGGTAATATATGACAATCTATACTCATAAAATACATCGGCGAGGTGTGTTTTATGAAAAAGGAAACCGTGAAAATGAGGCTTTGGGGGCTTGTCATTGTTCCGCTGATGATAATTGTGTTCAAAAATCTTTATTCGCTGACAAACGGTGCGTTGCTCGGCATATTTTTCGGTGCTGTAAACGGCAGTATGTGGGAGCAGACCAAGGTTGTTATGCTTTCCTACCTTGTGTGGAGTCTTGTTGAGGCAATCGGAAAACGCTCGGGCTTCCATCGCTTTGCCGTGTCAAGAATAATTTCGCTGTGGTTTGTCGGAATATTCTGTCTTGCGACATATCTGCTAATCTATGCACTCGGTGTTGAAAGTGCAGGTCTGCCAAGGTTCATTTGCGCAATTGCCGTGTGTTTTTCTGCGTTTGCACTCAGCGCAAGGCTTGAATACGGCGAAAGAAAAATTGAACAGCTTTTTTTGCCCTGCGTGTTTATGATGTTGCTTTTGATTGCCGTGTACTGCAGTTTTACAGTGTTCCCTCCGCACATGATACTTTTTGAGGATATACAAACGGGAATGTACGGCATAATTCCCGAATACATCGACTCCGGAGCGATTGCTCTTGATACATTGTACAGAGTTTGAGTTTTTAAAAACAAATGGCTTAAAAGTATTTAATAATTTGAATTGTTATGTTATAATAGATAGCAAAATGAAGTGGTGTGTCCCATGCAGACACAAAAAATAAAAAGGAAACCGAATAAGGCTGATTATGATGAAAAACGAAAGATTTGAAAATACAGAACAAAAGCCTGATGTGATTGCAGGGCGAAATCCTGTAAGTGAGGCTGTTCGCAGTAATCGCCCAATTGACAAAATTCTTGTTGCAAAGGGTGAAAAGAGCGGTGCGATTGTGGGAATCCTCGCAAAAGCCCGTGACAAGAAAATTCCCGTTAAGGAAGTTGACCGCACAAAGCTTGATTATGTGAGCGGCGGTGCAACTCATCAGGGTATTGTCGCATTTGCAGCGGCAAAGGATTATTCAACGGTTGACGATATCCTCGAATATGCCGAAAGCAAGGGCGAAGCTCCGTTTGTTGTTGTGCTTGATGAGGTTGAAGATCCGCATAATCTCGGTGCAATAATCAGAACCGCAGAATGTGCCGGAGTTCACGGAATTATTATTCCGAAACGCAGAAGTGCCGGTTTAAGCTACACGGTTGCCAAAGCGTCTGCAGGCGCAATTGAATATATGCGTGTTGCAAGGGTGACCAATGTTGCAGTTACACTTGATGAGCTCAAAGAAAAAGGCGTGTGGGTTTACGGCGCAGATATGGACGGCACGAATTATGACGAGTGTGATTTTTCGGGTGCGTGTGCAATTGTTATCGGCAACGAAGGTAAGGGCATTTCAAGACTTGTCCGTGAAAAGTGCGATGTAATAGCGTCATTGCCCATGAAAGGTCAGATAAATTCCCTTAATGCGTCGGTTGCCGCAGGAATTTTGATGTACAAAGCGATGAAAAACAGATGATTTTGTAAATTTAAAGTTGAAAATCATTTGATGATATTGAAGTTGTGTATTCAAATGTCAAAGATTGCAAAAACAGATAGTACCGCTCGGGCGGCATAGTTTCCGATAAACCTAAACTATCTGCCCGAGAGTAAATAAAAAGGAGTGAATGCTTTGGCTGATATGGACAAGGACAGGCTTAAAGAGCTTGAAATCGAGAGCATACTCGAAGAAACCCACTATCTTGCCGATCAGGAGCGAATGGAGCAGACGGCACAGAAATACCGTGCAAAGCCGAAGATTGAAGAGATTTTCAGCAATGCCGATAAAAAGCCGAGGTTAAAAAATACAAATCCGCTTGATGAATCCGAACCTGATACTTCAAACTCAATAGTCGGGGATAAGACTGCCGCCACAATGCAGGCAGAGCTTATAATGGACGGAAATGACGATGACCTTGTAACTCCCGAACAGCTTAAAGCAGAGGCTGAAAAAAAGGCTGCGGAAAAAGCCGAACAGGCCAAGCGTGAGTATGAGGAGGCAAAGAAAAAAGCCGCCGAGGAAGAAAATAAGATAGTTACCCTCACACCTGAGTATGATGAAAACACAGAATTTTCGGGCGAAGTGCTCGGAGAGGTTGACCAGTTTCGTGACGAGGCTGAAATTAAAAGCTACCATACCATAGATATCGACATTCCCGAGGATAAGCCAAAGGAAAAGACCGAAACCAAAGAAAAGAAAGAGGCTTCGCAGACTCCCGTTCATCAGTTTCCGAATACAGAAAAACCGCCTCGCAAGGTGGTTGCAAAAGTTCCCGTGTATCGTCCCGATGAACCGAGAAATATTCTCAATGTCAAGGCAGGCAGATTTTCCGAGGCTGTAGCGAATGAGTATGAGGAGTATGTGCGTTCAAAGAATCCTTCGGTAATCGCTCATGTGCTTCGTCCCGAGCCGACAATCGTTGATGAGGAGATCGCCCCGACCGAGGAAAAGCATAAGGATAACCGCCCTATAGGCGAAAAGGTTATTTCTGCCCTTGTCGGAATCTTTTCAAAGGATGAATCCGACGATAACGATACCGTAAAAGAGGAAAATTCAAAGCCTGTTGAGGATTATACAGGCGAGGAGGACGAAAAAAGTATTCTCTATGAGCTGAATCATAATATAAGAAAGCTCTTTATGAGAAGTCTGTTGTCGGGAATAATTGCCGCAGTTGTGGTTGTTCTCACAATCGTTACAAGAATTTTTCCGAATGCAATATGTTCGGCAGTTCCTTTTGCACCGGCGGCATACGCAATTTTGCTGTTTATTCTTATGGCGGCGTCGCTTGTGCTGAACCGTGTGGCAATGCTCAGCGGACTTTCACCGCTTGTGCATATCAAAGGTAATTCCGATACAGCCGTTGCCGTTGCAGGTGCGGCAGGAATGGTTCAGATAATTGTGTCATTCTTCTGCCTTGGCGATTTGAACGGATTTCATGTGAACTACTACACGGTAATTCCTATGCTTGCGTTCTTTGCAAATAATGTGGGAAAGCTTTATATGGTTCTTCGAGTAAAGGACAATTTTAAGTTTGTTTCGTCAAAGGGACAGAAATATGCGTCAAAAATTTACAACAACGAGTCTGTTGCAATGCAGATGATGAGCGGTACGGCCGCCGACCGTCCGATAATTGCCTATCAGCATAAGACCGAATTTCCGTCAAACTTTCTCAAAATATCTTATGCACCCGATCCGAGCGAGGATTTGGCGTCAAAGCTTGCCCCGATAACAACAATTGCATCAATAATCATTGCGGTAATGTACGGTGTTGTTAAGCTGTCATTTGCAGACGCTTTGAATGCATTTGCACTTATTACGGCGGTGTCTGTGCCTGTGTCAACACTTCTTTCTGTTAATGCCCCCGTAAGAAAGCTCTGCAAAACTCTGCTCTCCTACGGCTCAATGCTTTCGGGTTATCCGTCGGTAAAGCAGTTCTGCGACAGTACGGCTATAATGATAGATGCAAATGAATTGTTCCCTGCCGAGTCAATCTCGCTTGAGGGCATCAAAACCTTTGAGGATTACGGCATTGATGAATCTCTTCTCTGCGGAATTGCAATTCTTAAAGAGGCTCAGAATCCGATTGCAAATGCTTTTGATTCGGTAGTTGCAGAAACCGAGGAAACACTTCCCGAGGTTGAAAGCGTTCTTTATGAGGATGAAATCGGACTTGTGGGATGGATTAAGAGCGAAAGAATCCTTGTGGGTTCACGCACGCTTATGGAAAAGTACAGCGTGGAAGTTCCGAATATGGAATATGAAGAGAAATATACTTCTCAGGGCAGACAGGTCACATATCTGTCAAGAGCAGGCAGACTTGTTGCAATGTTTGTTACAAGATACACTCCCGATGCTCAGCTCAAGGCTGAAATGCAGAGAGCCGAAACCAACGGCATAAGCTTCCTCATCAGAACAACCGATTATAATGTTACAAATGACCTTGTTGCAAAACTCTACGATTTGTTCTACCGCAGTATCAAGGTGCTTCCGACAGGACTCGGAAATGTTCTCAGGGAGGCTGAGGATACGGTTGAGGAAACCTCCCGTTCATATCTCATTACAAACGGCAAAGCCGCATCGCTTGCCCGTGCAGTTACGGGTTGCGTAAAAATCAAGCACAATATTTCGCTTTCAATCATAATTCAGCTGATTGCCGTAATTTTCGGATTGCTCGTTGCATCAACACTTTCGCTTTATGCCGGTGTACAGGTTATGGGTTCGCTTGAAGTGTTGATTTATGCGTTGTTCTGGGGCGCCGCCGCTGTTTTTGCTCCGGCTGTCCAAAAACCGTAGGAAAGGATGTAAAATATGAAAATAGCTCCGTCACTTTTGTCTTGTGACTTTTCAAAAATGGGTGAAGAAATTGAAAGAATGGATCTGGCGGGCGCCGATTGGATGCATCTTGATGTTATGGACGGTCACTTTGTTCCGAACATAACCTTTGGCGCTCCCGTAATCAAGGCGGTAAGAAAGTTCTCAAACCGCCCGTTTGATGTTCACCTTATGATAAGCGATCCGCTTAAATATATTGACGATTTTGCCGATGCAGGTGCGGATATCATCACCTTCCATGTTGAATGCGACTCTGACATTGATGATACAATTGCGAAAATCAAGTCAAGAGGAATCAAACCCGGACTTGTTCTAAAGCCAAACACTCCTGCTTGGACAGTATTTCCGTATCTTGAAAAGCTTGACCTTGTACTTGTTATGACGGTTGAACCGGGCTTTGGCGGACAGAGCTTTATGCCCGAGATGATGCCGAAGGTTAAGGAAATCAAGAGGGAATGCCAACGCAGAGGTCTGAACAATATCCTTATTGAGGCTGACGGCGGAATCGGCAGAGATACCATTGAGCAGGCATCAGAGGCAGGCGTTGATGTGTGCGTTGCGGGAACAGCCGTTTTCAGAGCCGCAGATCCCGCAAAAGCAATTGAGCTTTTTAAATCATTCTGATAAATTCTGATAATAAGCAAGCCCGAATCCGATATTTCTCGAATTCGGGCTTTTGTTTTTGTAGAAAATCAGTACGGCGGCTTGCCATCGGCAAATTATATACAATATAAATTCGTATCCCATGCCGGAATATATGGGTGGTGGCGGAGAAAGATTTTGTAGTCGGGATTCACGCTGTGAATGTATAGTGCAAGGCGGAAAATATCCTCAAATCTGTGGTATGCCGAAAAATTCAGCTTTGGTTTGCAGTTTTCCATCGTTTTCTGCATACCGATGAGGGTTTCAAAATCCGCCCCCTCAACATCGGCTTTAATGTAGCCTGCCGCCATTCCGCAGAGAATCGTATCGACTGTCGCAACCTTTGTTGCAACGCCCTTGTCGGCAATTGCGCTGTTGCGACCGGCCTTGTTGTTGAATATAAGCTCCGTGTTTTTACTGTATGAGCCGAGTTGCCAAAGCGACACATTCGCCATGCCCTTGCAATGAAGTTTCAGCTTTTCAAAATTCTTTGCATTAGGTTCAAATGCGATTATACGCTTGTAACTGCCGTTTGTGTAGTGCAGAAATTCGTCAATCGTGTCGCCGTTGTATGCGCCGAGGTCAACATAGCTTTCGTTTTCACTGAGATTCAGAATATTGCCGAAAGCCTCGTCCTTGTCGGTTGTGACAGGGGGGAGGAGGTCAATTCTGCCTGTGTAGTAGAATTTCAGAATGTTTTCGTAAACCTTTTTTGAAAGGTCATCGGCAAGCAGACTGTATGCACTTTCAATTTGCTCTTTATTTTCGGTAATAAAATTATTGTCAAAAAGTTTGTTTCCAAAAACAGGAACGGAGGGGACAAGCGTTTCGTGTTTTTCGGAAATTTTCATTATGTGTTCCATAACATCGTGGAGCTGGCTTGCAAAGCAGAGGGCGATTATAATGTCGCCGAATTCGGTTTCAACATCGGAAAGCTTCTTCACCGTGAAATCGTGGAATTTCTGCCCACGCACAAAATCATCACTTGCAATAACGGCAGACGCTTTGATTCCGTATCGGTCAAATGCGGCAAGAACCTTGTCCGCACCGTCACCCATTCCGTAAAGCACAACAGGCTTTCCGCAATTTTTCAGTCGTTTCCATACGGATATTTCGTTTTTTAAAAGTTCGGTTATATTAAACATATAGATACTCCAATTAGTGTATATGGCATTGTAATTGTTTTCGCAATGAACGCCCCTACGGGTTTGCAAAGCAAAAAAAGTATAAAAAAACGCCCACCCTACTGGGTGGACACTTTATATGTTGGCATCTCCCTATTTTTCCGGGCCGTCACCAGCCAAGTATCTTCGGCACCACTGAGCTTAACTTCTGTGTTCGGTATGGGAACAGGTGGACCCTCAGCGTCATCAACACCAACTTATTAACTTTTGTTTCTCTCTTGAGAACAGTATTGATTATACTACGGGCTGCACCAAATGTCAACACTTTTTTTAAAAAATTTTAAAAATTCTTTCAAAACCTTGAAAATCCCGTATTTATCCCGATTTATCGCCGTTTTAACCGTTATTAAACCCGATATATACTTGATGCGGTGAAAAATTATACATATTTTGGCTTGTTAAAGCGTAAAAAATAGGATGCCGTTGTTTGCCGTAAATTATTGACTAAACGGATAAAAATGTGTACAATTAAATAGATTAGAACAGATTGGGATGTTTAGAATGAATAATGTAAATAAGTGTAAAATGCTTTTGTCATCACTCTCTGTATTCAGAGGTATAATGAACAGAAGCGTTCCGAAAGCCTTTTATGAACTTTTGCTTTCGCTCGACAAAAAGCCTGAGGAATTTCTCGGTGCATACGGCAAGCTTTGCTCAATGCTTTGCGAAAGAGGCTGTGCGGATAAGTTCGCATTTGCAATCAGCGAAACGGCTCTTTTTGACGATAACTGTTTTGCCCGTGCCGCAACAGCCGGCAAACAGGGAGAGTTACCCGAAAATGTTGTTTCTGCCGTTAAGACAGACTGCGACGCTATTTTAACAGCCGCAAAACTTACTTCCGATGAAGTGCTTGAGGCGTATACCCATGCCGATGAAATCAAGGAGCTTATTCCGATTCTTCCAAAGTGGCAGACAGGCAAGTGCGCTCCGTGCTTTGACGGATTTGATGGTTCACTTGACAAGCTTTCTGCTTATTATAAGGAAAACGGTTGCGGAATGTTTGCCCGTTACAAGGCATTCATCTGGCGTGACGGTGACATTCAGCCTGTTGAGCATCCGGACAAGATTGATATGGATACATTTACGGGATATGAGCGTCAGAGAAGTCAGGTTGTAAACAACACACTTTCATTTATTCAGGGCAAGAGCTGTAACAACTGTCTGCTTTACGGTGATAAGGGTACAGGTAAAAGCTCAACAGTCAAGGCAATTGCAAACGAGTTCCGCAAGGATGGACTCCGCATTGTTGAAATGCCTAAGGACAGGCTCATTGACTTTCCGCTTCTTGTTGACAAGATTGCCGCTCTTCCGCTTAAATTCATTATATTTATTGATGATCTTTCGTTCCAGCATCAGGATCAGAGCTATACAACCCTTAAAGCCGTGCTTGAGGGCGGACTTGCGGCTCGTCCCGATAATGCGTTGATTTATGCAACATCAAATCGCAGACACCTTGTTAAGGAAAGCATTTCCGACAGAACGCATACTGTTGATGATATCAATGTTCGTGACAATATGCAGGAAAGTCTTTCGCTTTCGGACCGTTTCGGTCTTGCAGTCTGCTACACAATTCCTTCAAAGAATGATTTTCTTGAAATTGTATATTCTCTTGCAGAGCAGAGAGGCGTCAAGATGACTCACGAAGAGCTTGCACTCGGCGCTGAGCAGTTTGCACTTTCAAGAGGCGGTCGTTCGCCAAGATGTGCAAGACAGTATGTTGAATCGCTGTTTTGCTGATTAATCGGAGGTCAGTTATGAAAACAAAAATAATTTCAATTGCTCTTGCAGTTGTGACAATGCTTTCGGCAGTTGCGCTTTTCAGTGGTTGTTCTGACGGAGAATATCCTGTTGAGGTGGCAAACATCACGATAGAAAGTCAGCCAAAGAACATAGTTGTTCTTGATGCGCCGACAGCCGATATCCTCATCGCAACAGGCTATGACAGATATATTGTGGGCAGAAGTGATGAGGTTGACCAGCAGTCAATCGCAGTTGCCCCGAGCGTCGGTTCATATGAAAATCCCGATACCGACAAAATTATCAATTCAGGCACAAACCTTGTGTTTGCAGGTCAGTCAATAAATGAGGACGCAAAGAAGAAGCTTCAGGACAAGGGTATTCAGGTTGTCACAATGTCACACGGTGACACTCCCAAGCAGGTTGAAACGAACTATGTGACAATCGGCAAAATTTGCGGCGGCACAAAAACGGGCGCAAAGAAGGGTGAAGATACCTACAATGAATTGCTTGATAAGATGAACAACTACAAACAGCAGGTTAATAACAGAAATTCCGGCATTCTTGATACGGTTTGTTATCTCTATACAGAAAACGACAGGCTCAAGATGATGACAAGCGGAACATACGGCGATATGCTCCTCGGCTATACGGGGGCGGTTAATGCCGCAGTAAACATCAGCGACAACAATGTTGATGTTGCAACTCTCAAGATTGCAAATCCGAACTTTATCTTCTATGCAGACAAAGCTACTCTTGATAAAATTAAGGGCGATACAACACTCGCAAGTCTTGGCGCAGTCAAGACAGGCAAAATTCTTGAGGTTTCGCTTGAAGAAATGTCAAGACCCGGCAATACTGCTCTGGAAGCACTTGAAAAAATGGTTTACTTTATGTATCCCGACCTCAAGCCAAAGTCTGCAACAGACACAACAAAGGCTCAGGATGCGACAGCGTCAAAGACTGACGCAACAACCGCAACTCAGGCAACAACAACCGCAAGCGATTCAAAGTCGGTTGCCGATAAGTATAATCTTACCATTACATCAGACCTTTCACTCAAGCTGGAAGATGAAAATGACACGGTAAAGGCTATGCAGCTCCGCCTTTATAACATCGGTTACATTGCCGACAAGGACAATGTGACAGGCTACTACGGCGAAGTAACAGCCGAGGCCGTTAAGAAATTCCAGAAAAAGAACGGTCTTAAAGAAACAGGTACAGCCGATAACGCAACTCTTGTATTGCTTTTTGACAGTTCAGCGAAAAAAGCCAAATAATTCAAATTGAAATTTGAAAATTGAAAATGGAAAATTAATGTTGGCAGTGTACCACCGCCCGTAATTTGAGAAGATAGTTAGATAAACGAAATGCATCAGATGCCCGAATAAGGCTCTGATGCATTTTGCTTTATATGGAAGTATATGTGTGCCTACGAAATTGCGTAAACAATTACAACGCTATGCTCGACATTCATTTTCCATTTCCCATTTTCAATTTTTCATTTAAAACAGTTCCGGGTGCATTCGGCTGTAGTGAAAAATGTACTGCTGGGCGATGCCTGCGTACTGACCGAAATCGTCACCGTTCATATTCGGGAACAGCTTTTCCATTGCCCGTTTCATCCACACATCAATCGGAAAAGCCTCAATTCTGTGCATACCGAAAAGAAGTGTGCAGTCGGCAACCTTTTTGCCGACGCCCGTAATTTTCATAAGCTCCGCTCTTGCATCTTCATAGCCGAGCGTGAAACAGCTTTCAAGATTCACCTCACCGTTTGCAACCTTTTGCGCCGCATCAACAATGTAACGGTTGCGAAATCCTGCTCTCAGCGGTGCAAGGTCATCGGGCGAAAGTTTTGCAAGTGTTTCGACTGTCGGGAATGCAAATTCTCCGTCATCAAGCCGTGTGCCGAAGTTCTCACACAAACGCTCAACAATGCCTTTGATTCGCTTTATATTGTTGTTCTGCGAAATGATGAATGTGCAGAGTGCCTCAAAAGGCTCTTGCCTTAAAATCCTTATGCCCGGGGCGTACTTTGCCGCCTCGTTCAGAACGGGATGTATTGTGCTGATTTCTTCACGGATTTTTCCGTAATCAAGCGAAAAGTCAAAGTAGCTGTACCAGATGTTTTTGAAGTCGTCAGCCGTTGCATTTTCAATGTACATATCCGTTTTGTCAAGGCTGACGGTTACGCTTTTGCCGTAGGCAACACCGTGAAAAGAACCGTCGTCCTGCGACTTCCAACGAAAGCTCTGACCGCAGTCGAGAGTCTGCGCAAGGTCAAGGTCATGCACATCGGTTATTTTGATTTTGTTGTCGAGTTCAATACATTCCATGATTTTCACCGCCGAAATTTTCTTAATAAAGTATATCACATTCGGGAAAATTATGATATACTTTATTTAAAATTGAAAATGGAAATTATTCGCCCCTACATTATAAAACCACATTAACTCAAAAGGAGGATTATTGTGAAAGAAACTATCTGCACAATTCCGATTAACGATATATTTATGCCGAAATGCGGTTGTCCGTTTTGCCGAATGGAGAGTATGCTTGAGGAGCAGTATGTAAAATTCATTACGGGCGATGCGATGATGGAGCCTAATATCAGGATTGAAACCAACAAAAAAGGCTTTTGTCACCGCCATTTTTCGCAGATGTTTGAAAAAGGACAAAAACTGCCGAATGCGCTTATTCTTGAAAGTCATCTTCAGGAAATTATTGATAACGATATGCCGAAAAAGCTGAAGGGCAAGCCTGATAAGAAACAGCTTGAAGTCATTAAAAAACGACTTGATTCGTGTTATGTATGCGACAGAATCGAGTGGGATATGCACCATTTTTGCGATACGATTTTTGTTGAGTGGGCAAAGGGAGAGGAGTTTTATAAGCTGTACAACGAACAGCCGTTTATCTGCTTTAAACACTACGATTTTATTATGAATGTTGCAACCCAAAAGAGTAAGCTGCCGTCAAAGCTTTTGCCGCAGTTCTATGCCGAAACAGCAGGTCTTACAAAAAAATATCTGCTGTCGCTTAAAGAAGATATCACATATTTCTGCTCAATGTTTGATTACCGCAACCACGGCAAAGATTGGGGAAGCTCCAAGGATTCAATTGAGAGAAGTATTGAATTTTTGACAGGCGAAAAGCCGTAAACGGCGAGCCGACTTTTTATGTTCGTGAAGACAGTTTGTGAATGTCAAAAAACATATTATGCCCGAGCGAGAGTTATTAAATGTAAAATTGAAAATTGAAAATGGAAAATTAATGTCGGGAAGACAGTTCGCAAAATAAAATGCAATGTCTTCCCGACTGTTTTGTCAATATAAAATTTACTGTTTATTTATGGCGAATACGGTTCGCCGCTACTGACAAATTTTTGATATAAACAAAGATTGCATCAGAACCTTACTCGGGTATCTGATGCAATTTCTTTATCTGACTGTCATTAGCACTGCCATACTGCCATGACGGCGTTGAAGTATTCGTCAGAGAGAACCTTTCTCAACTGTTCTCTGCCGGATTCGTCGTTCATATATGCATTGCGGATGTTTCCGCCCACCTGCATTTCTTCACCGTTAAAGGTCAAAAACTGCTGTCTGAGTACCGACACGCTGTCCTTTGTGAGCATATCGAGTGTGATTTTTTCTTTAAGTTCCATTTTTCATACCTCCGTTATTTTTATATTTTGTAAATCAAAGAAAAGTTTACCTGTTCATCAGCAACGAAATTATAAGCCTGTTTATTGAGCGGAGTAAACTGCAACCAAGCCGATTTGGTTACACTTCCTCTGAACATACCGCCGTTTTTGCTTATGCCGATATCGTGAACAATCACATCCGATTTGTTTGAGAAAGGCATATTGAGCAAAGATATTGAAGATGTTCCGCCTAAAGATGTTGCGTTCATAATGACGGTGACATTGACAATAACGATATCGCCAATTTTTTCATAAAGGCAAGTTGCAGATTTTATTTTATCAATCTGAGTAGAGTATGGAGTAAGAGTAGCTGTACCGAGTTCGATATTTGACGAATCGTATTTTGAGCCGATGCTCATATCCATACGGGTTAATCTTTCGTTAAGGGTTTTGTTGTCAGCTTTTGCGTTAAGCAGAATGTCAACCTCATCCGACGAGTAGCTGTCGGCGCTATCCCAGTAGTTGTCGGTAAGATACTTGATACTCGGATAATTTTGAGTATAGTCGGTAATCTGAGAGGAATCACTTACCTTGTTTGAGTTGTCCTCTTTTTTTGTAATGTCGGACTGTTCAATTAACTTTTTGGTTTTGTCAATTTCAGTCCGACAAAGCTTTGTTTCGTCAAGAAGCTTTTGCGTTTCTTCACGAAGCTTCAGCGTTTCTGAGTTCGGATTAAGGTACTCTTTGTCCTCAATCGGAATACTCTCGTCTGCATAAAGCGTGACGATCTGAGTTTGGAAAACATAGCCGTTTTCGCCTCTGCCTTCAAGCTGAAGTTCAAAATAGCCGTGCATGAAAATGTCGTTTTTTCTGACCTTCCACACAAGCTTTGTGCCTGTTTCATCAATTGCGGTGCTGTCGGGAATTACCGAATTTACACTGCCGTCGGCAAAACGCAGATGAATGAAGTAGTCAACCGTAATGTCGCACATTCCCCGAATTAAAAATTCCTGTGTTTCGGCAAGATTTTCACCCGTGATGCCGACGCAGTTTGCACCGTCAAAAGTTTTTGGTTTTCGTTTGTCATAGATAATCATTGTTACACCTCCACTTAAAGAGGCAAAAACACGAAAAAATGCATTGTTTTATGCAATTTTCAGAAAAATTTTTGAAAATTTTTTAATTTCCCGTCACAAGTGGAAAACGGTTGCAATTGCAATGTTTTGTGATATAATCTAATTTGAATAATTTGAATAATTTGAACGAATTGACTTAAACAGAAGAGAAGAAAAACGGTTTGTTCCGTAACGATTAAGAGGACGGAATTGTGTGCTGATGTACAAATTACGGCTTTTTTCGTTGCAAACCGTTTGAACGAAGGGGGACGGCAACACGCCGTTATATAAAATGAGAAAATATGTAGAAGTTTTTACTCGTGATCATTTGCCAAAGCTGAGGGATCAGTTGTTGTTTTCGGGATTGACGGATCACGAAATTTTTATGTTCATACAATATGCAAAGCCGTACTATCTGTCGCTGAACCGTGGCGAAACGGCAAGGGTTGAAAACAAGTTCAGCCATATGACGGGACTTGTGTTTTCGGGAACTGCATATCTTTATTCTGTGGACTACAACGGCAACAAAAGTCTGCTCAAAACAATTCGCAGCGGCGAGTCAAGCGGAACGCTTTACGCAATGTTTGACTACTACAATACGCTTGTTGAAATTATGGCAGGAGAGGACTGCGAAATTCTTTTTATTCCGCCGGAGCCGATGTTTATAACCGAGGATTCGCTTGCTTCGATTCAGCAGAAAATCCTCGTCAATATGCTTGCGTCACAAAGACAGGTGTTTTTGCAGATTTCGGAACACCTTGCCTGTCTTTCAAAGCGAAGTATCAAGGGCAAATTTATGCACCTTCTTCAAATCTATTGCAGGCGTGAGCGTAGCTGTGAGGTTGATCTGCCGTTCTCCCGTGACGAGCTTGCAAACTATCTTGCGGTTGACAGAGCGTCACTTTCAAGAGCACTCGGTGAACTGAAAAAAGCAGGAATTATTGAATTTAAAAAGAGCCATTTCAAACTGATTGAAACAACTGAATATCATTTTGATTAAATAATCGGTCGGCAAACGGTGTTCTGTTTCCTTTCACCGCCGACTAAAATATAACGGAGGATAATATTATGAGTTTTGTGGAATTACTGCTGTTCGGCATCTGCTTGTCTATGGATGCATTTGCGGTTTCAATTTGCAAGGGGCTCTCCGTGCGTAAGTTAAGACCTAAACACGCAATTACTGTCGGATTGTGGTTTGGCGGATTTCAGGCGCTTATGCCTCTTATCGGTTATCTTCTCGGAAAGCAGTTTGAGTGGCTCATCACAAGCATTGACCATTGGATTGCATTCATCCTGCTTGCACTTATCGGTGCAAATATGATAAGAGAAGCTTTCGGTGAGGAAGAACAGCTTGACGATTCGTTTTCGGTCAAGACAATGCTGCCCCTTGCCGTTGCAACAAGTATTGACGCACTTGCGGTAGGCGTTTCGTTTGCGTGTATTGATGTTGATATCGTACCTGCAATCGCAATCATCGGTACAACAACATTCATACTTTCGGCTGTCGGCATCAAAATAGGCAATGTATTCGGTGCAAAGTATAAGTCAAAGGCAGAATTTTTAGGCGGTGCAGTATTGATTTTGCTTGGACTCAAGATTTTGCTTGAAGATTTAGGTTTTTTGCCGTTCTGATGAATTTCAAATTGAAAGTTGACGGCGAGCCGCCGTTACCAATTCGAGAAGATAGTATAATATAGAAATCGCATCAGATGCCCGAAAAAGCTCTGATGCGATTTTTTATATAAAAGTCGTTGCTGTTTCGTAGGGCGGATATTATCCCCATACAGACAATACAGGGTTTTTATAATTTCAATTTCTTAAAGTTGTCATTCAGAATTGTGCAGGAGTTATCTAACTTTTGCAATTCCTGTTCGGTTAATTTAAGTTCCAAAATGCGTTTTGCACCGTTTGCGCTTACTATGCACGGGTTGCCGATGAACACATCTTTCTTGCCGCCGTATTCGCCACGCAGACGAACCGATACTGTCAAAACGCTGTTTTCATCTTGAAGAATTGCTCGGACGATACGAACAATTGACATACCGATGCCGTAGTAGGTTGCGCCCTTTGCCTCAATGATTTTGTGGGCGGCACAACGCACATCATCGCTTATCTGCTCAAGCTCCTCCATATAGTACGATTTTGGGTTATCACGCATGACATCCTTTAGCGGTTTGGCGGCAAGGAGTGCCTGACTCCACGGAACAAATTCGCTGTCTCCGTGTTCGCCGATTACATATGCGTGAATGTTGCGTGGATCAACCTCAAAATATTCGCCGAGAAGATATCTGAGCCGTGCCGTGTCAAGGGTAGTTCCCGTGCCGATGATTTTTGACGCATTGAATCCAGAAAGTTCATAGGTCACCCGTGTCATAATGTCAACGGGATTTGTCGCAACAAGGAAAATGCCCTCAAAACCGCTTTGCACAACCTTTGGCACAATTGAAGAAAATACAACTGCGTTTTTCTGCAAAAGCTGAAGTCTGCTTTCAGTGGGCTTTTGATTTGCACCTGCGCAGATTACAACAATGTCGGCGTCGGCACATTCACCGTAACCTCCGCAACGGATTTTCATGCTTGAATGCGAAAATGCAAGCCCGTGGTTCAAATCCATTGCCTCGCCCTCGGCACGCTTTTCGTTGAGGTCAATCATAATGAGCTCATCACAAACATTTTGATTGAGTGCCGCATAGGCAAAGCTCATTCCGACCATTCCCGTTCCCACAAGTACAACCTTTCTTTTGTTTCCCGACATATGACCGTCCCTTTCATTTGTATTCTTTTTTTAGGATTTTCATATGTGCAAAAATTATTCTTAGGTTCAAAAAATTGATTGAATTGTGCTTTTTGGGGGGTTGTGAAAAAAATAACGGCAGAATCGGCTGTTTGTTTGGTGAAATGGCAAAGATTATATGTAAAAATCATCAAAATTCACTTGAAACGCAGATATAATTGTGCTAAAATTAATTCGACAAGGTGTTCGGAATACATTAGGCATATTCCGATTTTTATTTTATAGGAAAAGGTTCGATATGCTCGGACGGAAAGGTCTGATAATTCAGACTTTTCATATTGTTATTTCAGTCATTTCAAGTTTGCACTTGAAATGATTGGCGAACACGGTTCGCCGCTACTGATGTGAATTCAAATGCGAAAGGAAAAGAGAAAAATGTACAAGATAGTTAAGAAAAAATCTCTGAATCCAACCGTTACACTTATGGAAATTGACGCTCCGCTTATTGCCAAAAAGGCAGAGCCGGGACAGTTCATCATTCTCCGTGTTGACGAGAACGGTGAGCGTATTCCGCTTACGGTTGCAGGCTATAACAGAGAGGCCGGCACAGTTCGTATTATCTTCCAGATTGTCGGTGCAACAACAGAAAAGCTCAATCACCTTAATGAAGGCGATTATATTCACGATTTTGTAGGCCCTCTTGGTGTTCCCACACATACAGACGGTCTTAAAAAGGTTTGCGTTGTAGGCGGCGGCGTTGGCTGTGCAATTGCACTTCCTGTTGCCGAAAAGCTCCATGAAATCGGCTGTGAGGTTCACTCAATTGTCGGTTTCAGAAACAAGGATCTTGTTATTCTTGAAGATGAATTCAAGGCTTGCTCAGACAAGTTCATTCTTATGACAGATGACGGTTCATACGGTCAAAAGGGCGTTGTTACAGCTCCTCTCGAAGAGATGATTAAGGCAGGCGAGGACTATGACCTCGTTATTACAATCGGTCCGCTTATCATGATGAAGTTTGTTGTTAAAACAACAAAGCCTTACAATATTCCCACAACAGTTTCCATGAACCCGATTATGATTGACGGCACAGGTATGTGCGGCGGCTGTCGTCTTACAGTTGACGGACAGACAAAGTTTGCCTGTGTTGACGGCCCCGACTTTGACGGCTTTAAGGTTGATTTTGACGAGGCTATGAAGCGTGGCGCAATGTACAAGCCGTTTGAGCGTCATGCATACGAAGAAACATGTAATCTGTTCAAGAAGGAGGTTGAGTAATCATGCCAAATATGTCACCAAAAAAGGCTCCTATGCCATCACAGGATCCTAATGTAAGAAATAAAAACTTTCTTGAGGTAGCAACAGGCTACACAGAAGAAGTTGCAATTGAGGAGGCACAGCGTTGCCTCAACTGTAAGCACAGACCTTGCGTAAACGGTTGTCCGGTACATATCGCAATCCCTGATTTTATCAAAGAGGTTGCTCAGGGCAACTTTGCAGGCGCTTATGATGTAATTTCGCAGTCAAGCTCACTTCCTGCTGTTTGCGGTCGTGTTTGTCCGCAGGAGTCACAGTGTGAGTCAAAGTGCGTAAGAGGCATCAAGACTGAGCCTGTCGGAATCGGCAGACTTGAGAGATTTGTTGCCGACTGGCACAACGCTCAGACAGATGTTAAGGTAAATAAGCCTGAGTCAAACGGTCACAAGGTTGCTATCGTCGGCTCAGGTCCTGCAGGTCTTACCTGTGCAGGCGACCTTGCAAAGAAGGGTTACGATGTAACAGTATTTGAGGCTCTTCACCTTGCAGGCGGTGTTCTCGTTTACGGTATCCCTGAGTTCAGACTTCCCAAGTCAATCGTTCAGAAGGAAGTTGACACACTTAAAGAGCTCGGTGTTAAGGTTGAAACAAATATGGTTATCGGCAGAGTTCTCTCAATTGACGAGCTTATGGACGATTACGGCTTTGAGTCAGTATTTATCGGTTCTGGCGCAGGTCTTCCGAGATTTATGAATATCCCCGGTGAGAACCTTTGCGGTGTTTACTCGGCAAATGAGTTCCTCACAAGAACAAACCTTATGAAGGCTTATAAGGATGACAGCACAACTCCGATTATGCACGCAAAGAAGGTTGCAGTTGTCGGCGGCGGTAATGTTGCAATGGATGCCGCTCGTTGTGCAAAGCGTCTTGGCGCAGAAGAGGTTTATATTGTTTACAGAAGAAGCGAAGAAGAGCTTCCTGCCCGTAAGGAAGAAGTTGAGCATGCAAAGGAAGAGGGAATTATCTTCAAGCTTCTCAATAACCCTGTTGAAATTCTCGGCAACGAAGATGAGTTCGTAACGGGTATGAAGTGCATTAAAATGGAACTCGGCGAGCCTGACGCAAGCGGCAGAAGAAGACCTGTTGAAATCCCCGGCAGTGAGTTCGTTCTTGATGTTGACGCTGTTGTTATTTCAATCGGTACATCACCTAACCCGCTTATCAAGGCTACAACAAAGGGACTTGACACTCAGAA
>OLZZ01000166.1_pt1 | contig 35134 bp, 49 predicted proteins | sample 1673571 | NCBI WGS metagenome assembly OLZZ01 (sample SAMEA103958115, study PRJEB25191) | human gut metagenome | biome: human-associated habitat [ENVO:00009003]; feature: intestine environment [ENVO:2100002]; material: feces | place: Germany | collected 2013/2015 | reverse complement strand
ACATGGCAGCTGCCCGAGTGGTCACGGAAGTCAGGGAGGCGAACAAGTCATGACCAGCGCAGAAGCAGTAGAAGTCGTCCATCAGATGATGGAGGCCCGCGAGCAAGAAGAAGCGAGAATCGCGGCTCTCGCCTCTCAAGTAGCCACGAAGAAATACGATCCTAGCGCCGCACGCCAGAGGTTCTGGAAGGAAGTGGCGATCTATCCGCTGACGCTGGTGTGCGCCGCGGTATACACCCTGCTAATGGCGGTGGCTCAATGAGATGCTGCGAGGGCTGCGGGAAGCCGCTCTCCGCGGATGCCGCCCCGCGGAAACGCTTCTGCTCCGCAGAGTGTGAGAGGCGCTCTTACTACGAAGGGCGCCGCGATAAGGACCATGCCAAAGAAGAAGCGGAAGAAGGCATTCCGCTCCGCGAGTTCCAATGTGAGCAATGCGGACACTGGGTCCGCGTCATGAGCAAGAATGACAAGCGCTTCCGGTTCTGCAGTGCCAAATGCGAAAAGGCATTTTGGAAGCGGAATAAGCCGAAGGCCGCAAGGGCTTCGAAAGCTCCGGCGGGCAGAGGCTTCGGCGGTGGATACTTCGAGCGGTGCTGCAAGTGGTGCGGCAAAGCATTCGGCACACAGTCGGCAACTGCCATGTACTGCTGCCGAGAGCATAAGCACATGGCACTGATGTGGAAGAAGCAGAACGCAGCCGAAGAAAAGAAGGCTAGGAAACGGTCGAAGTACCGACCGTTCGTGGATGGAAGGAGCGACTAAATGAAAGAAGAAGTCACACTGGAACAGGCGCTCGAGCTCCTTATGGAGGATCAGCCTGTCCACGTGTTCAATGAGGATGGCGACGATTATTTCTTCGGGTACAAGAGCGCCATCAACGAAGAAGAACCTGTCCCGCCTCTGGTCGTCACCGGGATCTTCGCGAACACCGAGGATCTGAAAGATGGCAATGGCGAGATGCAGGTCATCGAGCTGCAGGTGAAAGAGTAAAGAAAAAGAGCCTTGGCAGCGGCAACTGCTAAGGCTCAGGCAGGAAGGTTTGGAGGCATTCCTGCCTCTATTATAGCAGAAATGGAGGGATCATGGCAGAGCTTGAAAATCACATGGTGTGCGGCATTGGCTTTTTCGATGAAGAAGCCGCCCGCCGCCGACTTGAACGGGAAGAATACGAGATGGAGCACGCGGATGACGCATGGGATGACTGGTTGGGAGGAGAGCCGATTGAACACGAAGCCGAAGCGGATGTATCCGCATCAGTGCCGGATCTGCGGTAAGACTTACTACAACTCTCACAATAGCAAGAGTCAGGGCACCTGCTGTAAGCGATGCAGAATGATCCAAGAAAACATCAGCCGCAGGCTGAAGCGGTACCCTCTGAGAGACGCAGCGGCGCTGGTGAAGCATCTGCAGATGATGTTTAGCACCATCGAGCAGCAGATGGGTGACAAGCAGCAGACGATAGACATGATGTCTTCTTTCGAATGGGACATGATGATATGTCTTTGCGAGAAAGACTGGCCGTTTCTTGAGGGCTGCTCAGAGGAAGAGCTGGATACGCTCGCAGAGCTGGTGGATGTGGCGGAGGATCTGCTGGACCTTCCGGCACAGATGCCACCCACCAAAATGCCGAGTGATGTTTATTGGGAAGTTATCAATGTGGTGGATTCATACCGTAAAAATAGGAGGAGAAATGGCGACATTATATGAAATCGACGAAAGGCTGGCAAATATCTTTGTCACACCGGAAGGCACTGCTGTAGATGGCAGCACCGGGGAAGTACTGGATGCAAAAGCACTGGATGACCTCGAGATGGAGAAATGGGCCAAGGTGGATAACATCTGCCGGTATATCAAGAATCTCCAGTCAGACATCGAGCAGTACAAAGAAGAAGTAGACAAGCTGACGGCAAGAGCCGTGTCGGCGCAGAAGAAGCTGGAGAGCCTTAAAGCCTATCTGGCCATGCATCTGGAAGCGGGCAAGAAGGCGGATGTGCCTAGCGCACAGATCCGCTGGCGAAAGTCCGTGACGGTATCCATCCCGGATGAGAATATGGTCCCCATGCGCTTCATGAAGCAGGTCATCACGACCAAGCCGGACAAGCTGGCTATCAAAGAGCTTCTGAAAGCAGGGAAGGCCGTCCCCGGCGCTTCTTTGGAAGAAAAACAGAATCTGTCTATTAAGTGATAGCCATCCGGCGATCCACTTTTAGAAATACATCATAGGAGGTATATATGCTTACCATCAACAAGGGTATCCAGCAGAGTGCCGTCAAGGTCGTGGTGTACGGCGTGGAAGGCATCGGGAAGACGACTTTCGCCAGTCATTTCCCCGCGCCGCTTTTCCTCGATCTGGACCGCGGCAGCCGCCGGATGGATGTCGATCGCATCGATTCCATTCAGGACTGGCCCGCTCTCATGGGTACGCTGGACCAGATCCAGCGCGACCCGTCGCTTCCCTATTCGACGATCGTCATCGACACGGCGGATATGGCGGCAAAACTGGCGAGCGCCTACATCTGCAAGGCGAACGGCAACAAGAAGAGCATTGAAGAATTCGGCTACGGCAAGGGCTATGTGATCCTCGCTGAAGAATTCTCAAAGCTCTTGGTCAATGCGGAGGTGCTGGTGAATATGGGCTTCAATGTCGTATTCCTGGCACACGCGATGCAGCGGACGGTCACCCGCCCGGATGATACCGGGAGCTATGACCACTGGGAGATGAAGCTCCCGGGAAGCAAGAACAATTCGCTAGGGGCGCTGCTCAAGGAGTGGGCGGATCTTCTGCTCTTCGCGGACTACAAAGTCATCATCCGGCAGGGGGCAGACGGCAAAGGCAAGGCGGCCGGCGGCCAGCGGAGAATGCGCGCGACGCACACGCCGTTCGCAGACGCTAAGAACCGCTTCGGGCTCGCAGATATTCTGGACTTCGACTTCAAGGAAATCCAGTCTATCATCCCCGTCCGTCCTGTCACGCCGCCGAAAACCACCATGGAAAAGGCGTATCAGGCGAAGAAGAAGGCGCAGAAGGGAATCACCCCTAAAACGGCCGCGGAGCCCGCAGAAGCGAAGCCAGCCCCGCCCACGAATGTGTATGACGAGCTCGCGCGTCTGATGGCGCTCGGGGTATCGGAAGCAGATCCTTCACCGATCACGGAAGGGGAGCTGCTGAAGGCAATCCGCGAAGTAGACCCTAATGAACCCGCAGCGAAAGCCGAGAATCTGACGAAGATCCCTGCGGACTATGTAGAAGCACTCATCAAACCAAAGACATGGGCGGGATTCAAATACTATGTGCTGAACAACATCCGCACTCCGTTTTAGTCTATAACCACGATTTCTGTTTATAATCGCGCGTTCGCGAGATTTTTTCTCGATTTCGCACGTTAAGTTACGAATTTTACATTTTAGGAGGAAAATACTATGCCGAATTTTGGACAGTTTGGAAATGCTACGCCGGATACCGAGAAGGAAAAGCCAATGGTGGTTACCGGGTTTTCCAGTTTTACGGAAGATGATTTCAAGGATAAGGGAGGTCTCTTCGACCCCATCCCGAAAGGTCGTTACCACTTCGTGGTCTATGACTGCCAGACCGGATTCACGAAGAAGGATAACACTCTCATGAAGACCATCCTGATGGACATCCATCACGAAGACGGAACAAAGACACGCCTTACAGATTACTTTGTATACAAGAGCAACCAGAAGTGGAAATTTGCCTGTTTCTTCGATGCCATCGGTCTTGGTGATGCGCTCAAAGAGAACGGCATCGGCGGAGCAGATGACCCGCTCTGGGCGACCGCCGTAGGGCAGGAAGGGGACTTCGAGGTCGATCATAAAACGTCCGAGTGGAACGGTAAGCAGACTACGCGCAATGTCGTCAAGAAGTACTACAAACCCGAACGGTAAACGGCTATGAGCAAAATCGATCTAGTGCCGCTCTTGGCCTTCATCGACCCAGACTACAGCTATGAACGATGGATTCAAGTGGGCATGGCTCTCCAGAAGGAGGGCTATCCCCTGTCTGTCTGGGAAACGTGGAGCCGCAGGGGCGGGAAGTTCCATGAAGGGGAATGCGTCAAGAAGTGGCAGTCTTTCCATGAAGACCGCGAGCAGCCAGTCACCGGCGCCGTCATCACCCAGTGGGCGAAGGAAGGCGGGTGGAAGCCCTCCGGACGTCATGAAGGGCCGGTTCGCACTGTGACGGGGTTCACATTCACGGATTCCGATTTTCTGATCGATCCATCGACGGTCGAGCCGGAAGATTTCCATGAGCCAAGCGATGGGGAATGGGACCCGAAAGGGGACCTCATCTCCTATCTGCAGGCGCTCTTCAAGCCGGATGAGTATGTCGGACTTGCAGTGAATTCCTTCCTGGCTAAGGACGGGAAATGGAAGCCTGTCGACAATGGCCAGTGTAAGCGGACGTGCGGAGAGATCGTCGAGGCGCTGCAGCATTCTCAGAAGATATCCAGTGCCGTCGGCAGTCTGCAGAATGAGGCGGCAGGGGCATGGATCCGTATCAATCCGCTGGACGGAGAAGGGGCTAAGAATGCGAATGTGACAGATTTCCGCTATGCGCTGGTGGAGTCGGACACGCTGCCTCTCGGCCAGCAGCTGGCACTCATCCGACAGATGCAGCTGCCATGCGCTGCCATCGTCTACTCCGGCGGGAAGTCGGTGCATGCCATCGTCCATGTCGATGCCGCGACACAGAAGGAATACTATGAGCGCGTCGCCCATATGTACGACATCTGCAACAAAAACGGCTTCAAGGTTGATACGCAGAATAAGAACCCGTCCCGTCTGTCCCGCATGCCGGGAGTCACACGGAACGGCAAGAAGCAGTTCCTGATCGGCGTCAATCAGGGACAGAAGGATTATCTGGCATGGCTCGCATGGACGGAGGAGCAGCAGGATGATCTGCCGCCTTTCCTGCCGCTCAATACGGTCATCGATGACCCGCCGCCTCTGAATCCGGTCCTGATCGACGGCATTCTCCGTCTGGGGCACAAGGCTATACTGACCGGTCCCTCGAAGGCGGGGAAGTCTTTCTGGCTGATGCAGCTGGCGCTTGCCATTGCGTCCGGCGGTGAGTTTCTGGGATGGAAATGTCGGCAGGGGAAAGTCCTCTATATCAATCTGGAAATCGACGAGAAATCTTTCATCGACCGACTGGAGCACATCTATAGAGCAAAGGGCATGCCGATGCATCCAAGCTCCAGCAATCTCATCGTGTGGGATCTCAGGGGCAAGGCGCTTCCGATGGACAAGCTGGCAAAGATCATCGTCCGGCGGTGTAAGGAAATGCATCTCGAGGCGATCATCGTCGATCCTATTTACAAGGTCATCACGGGTGACGAGAATGCTGCCAGCGATATGGCGTACTTTGGGAATCAGTTCGACTACATCTGCCGCGAGCTGGGATGCTCTGTCATCTACTGCCACCATCACTCCAAGGGCGCGCAGGGCGCCAAGCGGGCGACCGACCGCGGCAGCGGCTCGGGCGTCTTCTCCCGCGATGCAGATGCCATCATCGACCTGACGGCGATCGAGCTGAAAGAGGAGGAAAAGGATCAGTATGGGTGCGATGTCGCTTACTGCTGTACCTGCATCCTTCGTGAATTCAAGACGCCGAAGCCGAAAGCCATCCTCTTCCAGTATCCGCTCCACACGCTCGCTCCTGATATCGATCCGAAGCGTACCGAGGGCAGCATCGAAGGTAACCGCGTCAAAGGGAACATCACGCAGACGCAGAACAAAAATGATCGCTACGAAGAATTCATCCGGACGCTGGAGCATCATTTAGCGAACGGGGATGTAGTGAATCAGAACAATCTGGCGGATGAGATGCAAGTGTCTGTACGAACGGTACAACGGTATTTGCAACAAGCAAACGAGCCTATTCAGGTTTATGAAAACATAACCGGCAGAAATGGAAGAATTAGGCGTTTGGATGAATGCCGTTAAAGTACGACATAAACTACGACAACTCTATATAGAAATATAGATAGAATGTCGTAGTTTAATCTCACGCGGTGAATGGGGGTGTAAGGGTGGGTGTTCCTTAACATACACACCCACCCCTTCCACCCCTTCACTCACCGGAAAAAGAGTTTTCGGGATTTAGGCATATCTTTTTATGATAGCAAACCAGCTGACTTTGTAAGCAGTCAGAAAAAGTCAGAAAAATACAGATCTGTATTTTAGGAGGGAGGTAAGTCATGCGAAGCCATCTTGTGAAGGGCGCTGACCGCATCGAGCTGACGATCCGGAGCTACACAGACCGGACGGGGCGGACGCCGAAGAAGAAAGTATTGCTGCAGATGCATCGCTACATCGAGAAGGATGATAAATGGACGAACAAAGACTTCCCGTGCAAGAGCGAGGCGGAGGCTTTGATGAGAATGAGAGAAGTCAATCAGTGTTGGATAGAGTTTCACGGTTATACAGTGGAGGAATCATGATTATTATTCAGGCGGAAGACGGGGCTATCATCACGAACCCGAAAGAAATCTATATCGACAAGGATCTGGATGGGCATCTGCATATCTACGCGGACTTGTCCTGTACGGATCGAGTGAAAGCTGTAAAGCTGACTGTATTTGATTATTCAAAGGAAGACTTGGGGCAGATGCTCGAAGTGATGTATAAGATGATGAATGACTGGTCCTATATGTACGGACGCCATCACTACGTCATCCGTATGAGAGAGTTGCTGAATACATATATGGCGATGTCTCATGACTGAGTGGGAAGTCCTGCTCTTCGTCTGCATCGTCGGGATGGGGCTGCTGGCGACGATTGCTTTCCTTTTCGGGAAGATCGGGGATCTTTGGCCGGCCGTTTTTTTGACAGCAGAGCACAAAATGCCCTTAACCTGATAGTGTAAAACGGCTGAGGATTGCGAATTTAGGGGCAGGAACCCAAGGAGTGGTGGCGGACGGGTAAGTTTATGCCCGAAGGCAGCCAAGGCCTGTGAAGGCTAAAATTTGTGAAAGGGGCACTGCAAATTTGTTATGGGAGGAGATACGAAATATGAAGTATCATACGATTTATGCTGACCCACCATGGGCGGAGTATGGGGGAGGTGGACTAGGGGCTAATGCCCATTATCCGCTTATGAAAACGAAGGAAATCATAGCCCTCGCGCCGATGGTGCAGGAGCTGGCAGAAGATAACGCCCATTTGTATCTTTGGACTACGAACAATTTCCTTCCTGACGCTCTCGAAGTTATGAAGGCGTGGGGGTTTAGATACGTCACCATGATCACGTGGATGAAAGACAGAATAGGGCTAGGGCAATATTTCCGCGGGTTGACTGAACATTGTTTGTTCGGCATCCGCGGGAAACTTCCGTACAAAGTCATAGACGGAAAACGTCAGCAAGGAAAGACTGGGTTCTTTGAAGAAAAGAGAGAACACTCAAGGAAGCCCGTACAGATGCGAGAAATGATAGAGAAAGTAAGTTACCCGCCGTTCATCGAATTGTTCGCCCGCGAGCGGTTCGATGGGTGGGATGCATGGTGGAATGAGATATGCTTTGGAAAGAGGCAAAAAGACTAAAGAAAGAAGGGGGATATCATGAGCAGTACGGTGTGGTTCTTCATTGGTGTGCTGATGGGCTCGCTGGTGGCAACTGCTACCATCCTTCTTACCGTCGAATGGTTACTCAGGAGGAAGCGATGAGTATGGTCTATTTCTTCGTGCCGGGGAAGGTGCAGGGCAAAGCGAGGCCGCGGTTCTCTTCGAAAAGCGGGACTGTCTACACGCCGGGCAAAACGAAGTCGTATGAGCGGCAGATCGCGGAGGCCTATGTATCGCAGCGCGGTCCCTGCTTTGAGGGGCCTGTGATGGTCGTGATCGAGGCGGTTTTTTCGATCCCAAAATCATGGACGCGGGCGAAGAAGGCAGAGGCAGCGGCAGGGAAACTTGCGCCGGGAAAGCCGGACATTGACAACATCTTGAAAGTTGTGCTCGATGGGTTGAACGGCATCGCCTATGAGGATGATAAGCAAGTAGTTCTGACCCAGTGCAAAAAAGTTTATGCAGACACGACCCGCCCCGCGGGGCTGTATGTGCACGTCATCTATGGATAGTCCATATGAATGACGTTAGGAGGAGATAATCATGATCGACACAACCGGATCCCTGCTCAGCAGACAAGTGCGCAGGAAGATCGAGCGTCAAAAGAATAAAAACGCTACACTCACGGTCAAGCCGGAGTATCTAAAAGACCTGTGTGCGCAGGCAGTCCAACAGGAAGCAGCGAAATTAGCGGCACATGCCAAAAATGAAGCTGTATCAAGGCTATTTGAAGAACTGATCGCGATTCCCGTTATGGTCATCCATGATCACTTCGGCGAGCTTAGGAAGAAAGACGGCCGAGAAGAACGGTTTGCAGAGATGTGCCTCGAACTTTACGACACAGTAGAGAAAGGGTTTGTAACACCGGCGGAGCTGAGGCAGTGTTTATTCGAGGAGGCCGGCGTGCGGTTTAAGCACCCCAGCGGCTCACTAGCATCAGGAAGAAAAGAGGCGACCAAAGTATGATCCTCTATTTCCGCAAGGGAGCCAGAGTGACCGAGCTCCTGCTGGCGAAGGATACCCTGAGGCCTGGCATGCTTACAAAAGGTTACCTTTTCATGGTGATCGGGAGCGACGCCCGTGGGCATATCGGGATCATGCCCAGCGAGCGGGAGCATTTCGATCTGGAATGGATGGCAAGCGCTGCCTTCTGGACGCGCGCGCGGCAGCTTTCTGACCGCGGGTGGGAGGCAGACGGCTATCCGGGAGCGGTCATCCTCTTGAAGTACTACGAGGCAAGCGACACGGCAGAGAAGAAGAAACGCGCACTCGAGCGAAAACGGAAGAAAAGGCAGTCTTTTTGTGGGAAGATATACGAGCCAAGGCTTTGCGCCGTGTGTGGTCACTTGTTTCAGCCGAACACCGCAAAGCAGAGGTACTGCAGCGTAGTCTGCCAGAAGCGGTATTGGCAGGAGGCGCACCGGCGTGAGAAGAAGGAGAAACAAGGATGACGGAGGAAGAGGTTAGAGATTTCTTCGAGAAGCTGCGCAGCCAGCGGCAGTAACAGCCACCACAAAAGGCAACAGAGCCACATGGTGGCTGTGGGGCGATCTGCGAGCTGTATCGGGAATGAATTGAGTACAGGATGAAGTAGCGGCTTTACCGCTGCTTCATTTTGACGTTCTATTGACATCGACATAGGAGGGCATCAGTGAGAGTATTGGATTTGCTTCGACAGGTGTATAGCGAGATTGGGATGCTGGAGACATCCCGCAGGCAGAAAGACATGATCATAGCGGACAACGCCGGGGTAAAGGCGATCCGGTACGATAAAGACAAAGTATCTGGCGGGAAGCAGGGCGATCTGGCTGATGTGCTGCTGAATATCGAGAGAGAACGAGAGCGAATTGATGAACAGATTGCTCGCCAGCTGGAACGAGTCATGCGTCATCGGGCAGAGCTGTATCAACTCATGGAGAAGGTGCCTGATGGTCCGGGAAAGGCGGCGGTGCAGGAACACTATCTGTATCATGTGCCTTGGGGTGTAGTGGCAGAACATCTACATTTTGGGAAGAGTTATACTCGAGACCTTGCTCGTCGCACGGTAGAGGAGTTGGAGAATGTGATTGCTGATTAGAAGACCAGCACAAATCAGCACTTTGAAAGTGGTATAATAGTAGTGTGAAAATTACGAAATAAAAGAGCCGTCCGAAATGGGCGGTTTTCTCATTAACAGGAACCATGATAATTGATATAATAAATTATCATGGTTTTATTGATGAGGAGGCTCTTTATGGAAACAAATAAGAAAGTTATAACGATAGCATATTGTGGGCCGGCTGTTGAAAATGGGACGATGGACGTACGTGATCTAGCGCCTGCATTGTTAGCATTTAGTGACTTTATTACTAATGCAAATAAACTTCTCAATCATGACGATTCTCAAATATCAGTAAAAGTAAATGCTAATTTCCATAAAGGCTCTTTTGAAATCGAGCTCGCTGTTATCAAGACATTAGTGCAGCAGTTGCAGGAACTTTGGAACACACCGGGGGTAGATGTTGGCGGTTTATTAGCTATATTAGGTCTTGGAATTGGTGCTTCTGATTGTGGATTGATAGATCTGATTAAGAAAATCGGCGGGCGAGTAGTTAAATCTATTACCCAGAGTGATGATCAGCCAGGGAAATCATTGATTCAGTTTGAAGGAGATAACAATACTATTATCGTTGGGACTGATGTAGCTGATTTATACAGGGATGTAGGGATCAGAAAAGACATGGAGAAGGTTTTGTCTCCATTAAAACACGAAGGAATCAATGCTTTCGAGATTAGGCGACATAATATGGGAACAAAAGAAACATTGAAGCAAATTTCAAAAGAAGAAAGCTCGTATTTTGAAGTACCTGAAATACCACATGATATAACGAATGTATCGAAGCAAACTATATGGGTAAAAATTCTTAATGTAAGTTTTGAGGATTTAAAGTGGAAGCTGGCTTTTGGAGATTCCAAAATTCATGCAACTCTAAATGATGATGATTTCAAAAAGCAAATGGATAGGCATCAGGTTTGGTTCGGGAAAGGTGATATGTTAAAAGTTGTTTTGGAAACAACGCAATATATTTCCAGAAATGAAGATATTTCTAATCAATATGCCATTTTGAAAGTAGAAGAGGTTCGTCATCAAAAGGAAGAAACGACACTACCTTTTGACGATTAAATGGTGAGAATTATAGCACTCGTTGCAATAGCGGGTGCTTTTTTATTGGCAGAAACAGAGGTGGTGACAGATGTAATGGCCGATACGGAACTAACGGAGAAGCAAAAACGACTGGTAGATTATTTTATAGAGACAGGTAACCAGACAGAGGCGGCCATTAAAGCCGGGTATTCAAAAAAGAACGCCCGATTCATTGCATCCAAAACCTTAGATCTGCCTTATGTGAAAGCGTTTTTGGAGAAACGTCTCAAGGAAATAGAGGAGAACCGCATTGCGAAAGCGAAAGAAGTGATGGAGTTTCTGACGTCTTCCATGCGCGGCGAAATCAAAGAGGAAGCCGTCGTCGTAGAAGGTGTTGGTGACGGCTGCAGCGTGGCGAGGATCATAGAAAAACAGATCGGAGCCAATGACCGCATCAAAGCAGCGGTGCAGCTGGCGAAGCGCTACGGGCTGGACAGGCCGGAAGATGCTGACGGTGAGGCGCACATTACATTCAAGTTTGAAAGGGGCGGGGATGATGGAGATTAACGTAGCGGACCATGTGGGGCCCGCTTTTGATGCCGTCTTCCAAGATATCATTCATCACCGTCATACCCATTATTGGATGAAAGGCGGCCGTGGCAGTACGAAGTCCTCTTTTGTGAGTGTCATGCTTCCCCTCCTGCTATTGCAGAACCCCAAATGCCATGCGGTCGTACTCCGAAAAGTCGGGAACACCATCAAGACATCGGTTTATCCGCAGGTGTTATGGGGAATCGATGCTATGGGCCTTAATGGTTTGTTTTCCGCAAAGATTTCCCCGCCGGAAATCACCCTGAAGCATACGGGACAGAAGATTTATTTCATGGGTGATGATGATCCCATGAAGCTCAAGTCCATCAAGCCGCCATTTGGCTATATCGGTGTGGTGTGGTTTGAAGAATTCGACCAGTTCGCCGGTATGGAAGAGATCCGGAATCTGAACCAGTCTTTGCTTCGCGGCGGTGATAAATACTGGGAGTTCTGTTCTTTCAACCCGCCAAAGTCGAGAAACAACTGGGTGAACGAAGAGCAGCTCTATGACGATGCGGACAGGCTGGTACACCATTCCACCTATTTGCAGGTCCCGAAGGAATGGCTAGGCAGCCAGTTCCTGCTGGAAGCGGACAAGCTGAAGGGGAAGAATCTCAAGAGCTACGAGCATGAGTATCTGGGGAAAGTCACCGGGACAGGCGGCGCCGTCTTCGAGAATGTGGAGGATCTGCGCATGAGCGATGAGATGATCGCACAATTCGACAGGCGGCATTGCGGGCTGGACTTTGGCTTTGCAGTGGATCCTCTGGCTTTCGTCCAAATGCACTATGACGCCAAGAAGGAAGAGTTATATATCTTCGACGAGGTATATCAGCAGAAACTCACGAACCGTGCTGTAGCGCAAATCCTGCGCGCCAAGCACCTCACGGCACCGATCATCGCCGATTCTGCAGAGCCGAAGAGCATTGCCGAAATACGTGACATGGGCTTCAACATTATCGGATGCCGCAAAGGGCCTGACAGTGTAGCTTACGGCATCAAGTGGCTGCAGGAACGGCGGAAGATATACATTGATAAGCGCAGGTGCCCGAACACATACAGGGAATTTACCTGCTACGAATACGAGAGAAATCGTCAGGGGCAGTTTATTTCTGCCTACCCTGACGCAGACAACCACGCGATCGATGCCACGAGATACGCCTGTCAGAATGAAATGGCTAGGGCTAGAGTGAAGATTTTAAGGAGGTGAGAACGTGGATTTAACCGTAGCTAGAAAAATGATACAGAAATATGTCACCGGGCACAGCGAATTTTTAAAGCGGGCCCTGACGGCTGACAGGTATTACGACAACCTGAATGATATCCTATTCGCTCCCAGCAGGCAGGAGAAAGAGGCAAAGGGCGATATCGAGAACCCCATGCGCACGGCAGACAATCGAATCCCCATGAGCTTTTACAGCCTGTTGGTGGATCAGAAGGTGTCTTACCTTTTTACTGCCCCGCCTTTGTTTGATACACATAGCGATGACGTCAATAAGGTGATTACTGATACACTGGGAGGCAGTTATGCAAGCAGAATCCAAGAGTTGGCCACCAATGCATCCAATGCAGGGGTTGGCTGCACTACTGGATAGATGAGAATGGGAAGTTCCAGTATGCCGTAGTACCCAGTGAGGAGATTATCCCGATTTGGTCGCCCAAATTGTCCCATGATCTGCTGGCAGTGCTCCGCGTGTATCGTGAGTACGATGATAACGGTGATGCCTACAAGGTTTATGAGTATTGGAATGACCGGGAATGTGAGGCTTATCGAATCTCGGAATCGGATGAAACGATGGATAGGCTATTCCCTTATGGCTGCTTTGCTGATTTTTACAATGCGGGATTGTCTGAAGCGGATAACCAGTTTATCCATAATTTCGGCCGGGTGCCGTTTATCCCATTCCGCAACAATCAACGAGCCACCAGTGACCTCAATAAAATCAAAAAGCTGATAGACGCTTATGACAAAACATTAAGCGGTTTCATGAATGACCTAGAGGATATTCAAGAGGTCATTTTTATTTTGACCAATTACGGCGGGGAAGACCTAAACGAATTCCTGAAGAACCTGAAATACTACAAAACCATTTCCGTGGAATCTGCAGGTACAGGGGATTCGTCTGGGGTGTCCACTCTAAATATCGATATTCCGGTAGAAGCCAGGGATAAGATGCTGGAAATCACCCGAAAGGCGATCTTTACCATGGGGCAGGGGGTAGATCCGGAGCAGCAGGGACTGGATAAGACTTCCGGCGAAGCTATGAAATTCGTTTATTCCCTGCTGGAGCTCAAGGCGGGGCAGATGGAAGTCCAATTCCGCATGGGGTTCGACGAATTGCTTCATGCGATATTGCGGCATTATGGGAGGGACACAGCAGGCATCGTACAGACATGGACGAGAACGTCCATTAAAAATGACTCTGACCTTGTGACCATGTGCAGCAATTCCGTGGGCATTGTTTCCAATAAGACGATCTTATCCCGCCATCCATTTGTGGATGATCCAGAAGCAGAAGCAAAACAGATCGAAAAGGAACGCAAAGAGCAGGATGCGCAGGCTGATCCCTATGGAGGGGATTTGGATGGCAAGAAAGATGACTAGTTTTTATTTCCTAACGTGGCAGGTGAACCACGGTAAAAACCGGAGGAGGATTTTATGAATCAGGAAGAATTATTTGCTGAATTGGGCATCGCAGCCGATAAAAAGGAAGCAGCGAAAAAAGCGCTGACTGCTTTCTTAGATGGTGCGTATGTACCAAAATCTCGTTTTAATGAGGTCAACGAGGAAAAGAAGACCTTAACCGCTACTGTAGCGGACCGTGACAAACAACTGGAAACCCTCAAAAAGTCTACAGGTGATCTGGACGCATTGAAGAACCAGATTAAATCCCTGCAGGATGCCAACAAGAAGGCACAGGAAGAAGCCGATGCGAAGATGAAAGAACTCCGTATCAATGACGCTATCAAACTGGCTATTGTGGATAAAGCGCAGGATGTGGACATTGTTTCCAGCTTGTTCGACAAGACCAAACTCATCCTTGGTGACGATGGAAAAATCACCGGATTGGACGAACAGCTGAAGGAACTGCAGAAGAACAAAGCATTTTTGTTTAAGCAGGCCGGCCCTAACCCGAAGTATGACCCCAAAGGCGGAACCGGAAACCCCAGCACCAATCCATTCGCAAAAGATACGTTTAACCTCACTGAACAGGGAAGATTGCTCAGAGAAAATCCGGAACAGGCCAAAGCCTTCGCACAGGCCGCCGGAGTAACCATTTAATCTAAAAGGAGACAATACAAATGGCAGGAACTACTATTTCCGATATCATCGTCCCGGAACTGTTTAATCCATACGTAGTGCAGAAAACCATGGAGAAATCTGCATTTTTCAATTCCGGTATTATTACTAGAAGCCCGGCATTCGATGCCCTGGCGAGCGAAGCAGCACGTACTCACAACATGCCATTCTTCGAAGATCTGCAGGGAGACGCTGACAACATCGTAGAAGGGCAGACCATCGAAGCACAGAAAATCACATCCAAGAAAGATGTATCCACTACCATCATGCGTAGACAGAAATGGAGTGCTTCCAATCTGTCTGCCGCACTGGCTGGTAAGGACCCGATGGCCGCTATTGGCGACTTGGTAGCAGGCTATTGGGCTAGACAGTACCAGAAGGAACTCATCAATATCCTTGCTGGCGTATTCGCTTCTACTACCATGAAAGACCATATTCTGGATATTTCTGCACTGGAAGGGGAAGCTGCCAACATTTCTGCCTCTGCAGTCATCGATACCCTCCAGCTCATGGGCGATGCACAGGATCAGCTTTCCGCTGTGGTGATGCATTCTGCTACCAAAGCATATCTGAAGAAAAAGAACCTCATTGCTACAGAAAGAGATTCTACCAATGTGGAATTTGATACATACCAGGGCCGCCGCGTCATTGTAGATGATGGATGCCCAGTATCTGCTGGCGTATACACCACCTATTTCTTTGGTACCGGTGCTATTGCTTACGGCGAAGGTTCTCCGGTTCGTTTCGTGCAGACCGAAACCAAACGTGACCCGGATGACGGCGCTGGCGTAGACATGCTCTATAACCGCCGTTGCTTTATCATGCATCCACGGGGAGTAGCATGGACCAACAAGAAGAGGACCAACCCGGAATCCCCAACTCGCGCAGAACTGGCGGATGCCACCAATTGGAATCGTGTATATGAATCCAAAGCTATCCGCATGGTAGCCCTGAAGCATAAGGTTGGCTAATGATGGATAAGCAGTCAGAGAATGAAGCATACTGGGCGGCTAGAGCCACTGCTTACGAGAAAGCGTGGCACAATCGTTGCCAGACTACCGTAGAGCGCGATCTGGCGGCGTATTATGAGCAGGCTCTGGCTGACATCCAAAGGGACATCGCTGCTCTGTATGGGCGCTTCGCGAAAGATAACAAACTATCTATGGCAGAAGCGCACAGACTGTTGACGGGCGATGAATATCGCGTCTGGCGGATGAGCATGGAAGAATACCTGCAGGGGATCGAGAACGGCAGCGTTCTGTCGGAGGAACTGGACACCCTCGCTATGCGAAGCCGCATTTCGCGTCTGGATAAGCTCTATGCAGAAACGTTGAAGGTTCTTGACCGGCTGGGACGCAAGACAGAAGACCGCATGACGGACTTTCTGATGGATGCCTATAAGGATCGTTTCTACCACGGCATTTATGACGTGGCAGAACGGACGGGAATCATGAAGGCGAATGTCGCCATTGATGACGATGCGGCACAAAAAATCGCCGCGGCTCCGTGGAGCGGAAAGTCCTATAGCCAGCGCATCTGGAAGAATGACCAGCAGCTCGGCGCGGTCCTTCGCACAGTCGTGTCGAATGGGCTGCACCGCGGGCTGTCCGTCCCTCAAATGGCAAAAATGGTAGAAGACAAAATGCATGCCGGTCTCTCCAATGCGAGAAGGCTGGTACGGACGGAAATGAACTATGTTCAGAATCGTGCAGCCGCTGACAGTATCAAAGAGTCCGGCATGAAATACTACCGTTTCATTGCTACATTAGACAGGCGTACATCTGCTATATGCCGGTCACATGACAGTCACGTCTATTCCATTGATGAATACCGCCCTGGTGAAAATGCACCACCGTTGCATCCGAATTGTCGTAGCACTATCGCTGGTAGTTTGCGAGACGTCTATAACGAAGATGGAACTCGAACAGCTAGGAATTACGAAAAGAAAACCATTCATGTTCCAAAGAATATGACCTATGAGTCGTGGTATAATACTTATATAGAACCTAGACTCGTGCCAACTGGCAAAGGGAAATGGCCTACTCGAAAAGATGGGACGATTATTGCTACCAAATATGCACAAAGTGCTCATCAGCAGACTCCAAGTAGAGGATTACCTAATAGCGTAGTAATGCACCAATCTAACAGAAATGACTTACAATACGATTTTGATTTTTATGATAGCAATGGTTTTATGGCAGTACAGATTCATTGCGGGCCACATGGAAATTCCAAAAAACATCCCTTTGGAGAAGTCGGAGAGCATATGCATATTTGGCAATGGAAGAAGAAGCCTTCCGGTAAATGGGCGGGAAGCCCTGATAAAGGGAAAGAGCTTGGCGATAGGGAAAGAGAGTGGATGAAAAATGAGATTGAAGCTGCAGTTAAGCGAAAAGCAACTACGTGATGGGATGGAAAATTGGACACTGTATAATAATTCATTTTGGTATAAAGGAATTAGATATTCTGTTGAGCACGATCCGGGTGATTTAAGATACTATATTTGCGTATATGATACATTGAAAGATGAGGAATGTTGGGATTTTCCTGATTTTGAGGCCTTTATGAATGCTACATTCCTTGATGGACAGCCATTTAGAAGTCTTTTACCAGATTTGGATTGGGATGCGATGTAACCCTAAAAAACACTTGTTGAAAAGTGCTGGCGAACATGCTGGTCTGATATTAATGGCATAAACGGGGGGGGGATTAATATGCCTGCAGACGCATTCGGGACTAATCTTGATATAGCAATGGCGGATTTAACTCGTGCAAAGACGGAATACTTAAAAGTATTCGGACAGCATTCTCTTGAGCGTGTTACGTTATTGGATCCTGTACACCCTGTTGCAAGTGAGTATAAATTAGCAGCGAAGAAACTTTGGCGTGCGATAAAAACGAAGCAAGCAATTCCTCAATTTGATAAGGAAATTTGGGATACAGTGATATTTTAAACAAAAAGCACTTGCGAGCTGCAGGTGCTTTTTTGATACCCTAGAAAGTAGGTGATGCGATGAAATATATTTCCCAAGAGGAAGCCAATGCGGCCATTTATGACAAAATCATGGAGGTTAAAGGGGATTATAACGGCATGGTAGAGGAATCGCCTATCATCAACGATACAAAGCTCCGGATGTACGTGGAGAAGTTTGTAGTGGATGTGATGGACTACTGCCACCGAGAGGATTTCCCTGATAGCCTGATTTATACGGCGGTGGAGCTTATTTCTAAATGGATGGATGCGGAGGCTTCAGGAGAAAAAGCACCACTGAAATCTTTGAAGCAGAATGATACAGAATTTACCTTTGCGGTATCTGATGTATCTTCTACTGGAAATCCCCATGAAGCAGATTTTGAAAGCCTGAAGCCAAAGCTGAACCGTTTCCGCAAGGTGGGAGGTAGGCAGCCATGGAATTCGTAGGAATGAAGCGGTTGCTGAGACAGTTTATGTACAATGACCGCATGACTGTGTCCAGACAAGTCGCTTCTTTGGATGCAGAGGGAGCTGACAACTATAGGATTGATGAAATCTATCACGAGATTCCCTGTCATTTGGGCATCTACGAAATCAGCTTGACCGGGAAACAGTCCGATCGTGGCGATGTGTTGACACAAAAGCTCCGCATTGATTGTGACCCCCAGTATGATATACGGCCTAATGACATTCTGACCATTCAGACGGTAGCGGAGCAGCAGTTTCTGCTTCGTGCCGGTAAGGCTTTGAACTATCCTACTCACAAGGAAATTAACGCAGAACGGGAAGGGGAGGAGGCCTGATGGGCGAAGAAATCACCGGCTTCGACCAGCTGGATGCCAAGTTGCAAAGCATTTTGGATCAATCACTGGCTAAGAGAAACAAGTTCGTCGCGCAGCAGGCGGAGCTTCTGAACGGTCGTGTCAAGGACAACACCCCGGTGGATACCGGTACGCTTCGAAACGGCTGGCATAGGAGCCGCGCCGCCAATGGGGCTGCTACAGTTTACAACAATACGCATTATGCGGGGCATGTAGAATTCGGACACCGCATACGAAAGCGCGGAGGCGGGTGGGCGAAGGATAGGAAGGGCCGCACGCGGTTCGTTCCCGGTGCGAAGATGCTTCATGAAGGATTGGCGGAAACGGAAAGGCAATTCAAGGCGGATGCAGAAACCATCATGGAGGATTTGCTCTCATGATTACCTATAGAAGTCTCAAGAAAACGCTTACGGCGTTACTAAAAAACAAATTTCCAGATTGTAAGGTGCACTTTGACAACGTTGAAAAGTCGGATGCGCCTTATTTTTATGTCGAAATGCAGCCCTACACATCAACGGTGGATGGGGAAGGCGTATATCATGACCGCAATATCGAGATTGACATCCAGTATATTCCTAATGAGGACTTATTCGGACGGATTGATCGGATGAAGATTTATGATATTGGTCAGATTCTCGATTTGGCGATTCGCCCTGTCTTTTATGTAGAAGATAGAGCCATCACCATTTCGGAAGCCGAAACCACTGTCCATGATGAAGTACTGCATTATATTTTCCGGTTACAGTTCACGGACGCTGACATGAGTCAGAAAGAATTTGAACTGATGGAAGAGCTGACGCTCAATTTAAGGAAGGAGTAACAATATGGCAAATGAAGCTGAAGTTTTTGGCCTGCCACAGGTACTGATTGATTTTAAAACCAAGGGAACTACGGCCATCAAGCGCAGCGCTCGAGGCATTGTGGCGATGATCCTCAAAAATGAGGAGACTGATGTCAGCAAGTACTACAAGATCAACGATGTTTCTGACATTCCAGATGAAGGACTGACCGCGGAAAACGTAGATCTGATTAAAAAGTGCTTGCTGGGGACACCGCTTCGCATCCTGGTATATACTCTGCCAAAAGCAGACATCTCTGAACCAACTCAGAAACTGGCCGGTATCTTTGCAAAACTGGAAAGCGTAAAATGGAATTATCTCTGCTATCCGAACAGTACTGAACAGGAGCAGCAGGATATCGTTTCTTGGATCAAGTCTGAACGCGGAAACAAGAGAAAGACTTTCAAGGCTGTGGTAGCTAATCAGGCAGCGGACCACGAAGGCATCATCAATTTCTGCACCGGCGGCATCAAGGTAAAGACTGATACCGATTCCAAGGGAAATCCGGTATATACCACCTACACTGCTCTCCAGTACACCGCTCGTATCACCGGTATTCTGGCCGGTCTTGCGCTTGACCGTTCTGCTACCTATTTCAAGCTGACCGAAGTCGAAGAGGTAGAACAGTATGAAGATATCGATTCTCTTATTGATAAAGGCCAGCTGCTTCTCTTTGATGAACAGGATGGGGATGGAGTCAAGATTGCCCGTGCATGCAATTCTCTGACTACCTTCACTACAGATAAAGGCGAAGATTTCCGATACATCAAGATTATGGAAGCGGTCGATATGATTATCGATGATATCCGTGATACGTTCAAGAAGTACTATGTGGGCAAAGTCATCAATGACTATGACCATAAAATGCTCTTCATCACCGCTATTCTGGTATACTTTGATGAAATCAAAGGCAATGTTATTGACCGTGACGGCAATAACACGGTAGACATCGATGAACAGTATCAGGCGAATTATGCTAAGCTCCACGGAGAAGATACGTCCACTATGACGGCTATGCAGATTCGCCAGTATAACACCGGTACCAATGTGGTACTGGCTGGCAGTGTAAAGCCGGTCAATGCCATGGAAGATCTGAAAATTGTATTTGCTATGTAATGTAGGAGGCAATGAATAATGGCTAGAGCTGCAGAAGATGTGAAATACAGAGGCCGCCGTCGCTGGAACGGCTCTCATGGCAAAGTATGGTGGGATGGGGAACTTCTCTTTGAAATTGAATCCTTTGAATGTAAGGTCACGGCAGACCGCGAGGATGTGCTGATCGGCAATTCCAAAGACTCCAAAATCGTATCCCTCACCGGTTCGGGTACGCTGACAATCAAGTCTGTCATCAACCGCAACATCAACGCCTATCTGGAGGAATGGAAAAATGGCCATGATCCGAGAGCTACGCTTGTGGGGCTGCTGGATGATCCGGATGCCGTAGATGGACAGAAGGAACGCGTGTCCATTGATAACGTATTCTTTAATGAGCTTGCCCTAATGAATTTCAAGAAGGGTGAAGTGGTCGAGAAGGAATTTCCCTTTGGATTCACTCCTGAGGATGCGAAATTTATTGAAACAGTAGAATAGCGAGGTATGAGAATGGCTGTAAGTATTGAAGAACTGATCGAAATGAAAGAAGCCGTAGCGGCGGCGAAAAAAGAAACGTATGACCTGGAAACATCCATCGGCGTCATCACGGTAAAGAAACCGACGGCAGCGATGGTGCTCGAATCCAAAGCTACGGAGGGGGATGGAGATGCGTATCTCGTGCTGAACTGCGTAGTATCCCCGAATCTGAAGGATGCCAAGCTGCAGGAGGCCTATGGGTGCGTGGAACCGACGGATATTGTGCGTAAACTGTTTGATGCAGGCGAAATGACTCGGATCGCCGTGGCTATTCTTGATTGTGCAGGTTATAACAAAAACATCGTGCGAAAGGTTCACGACGACGCAAAAAACTGATTGAAGGGAACTGGGAGGCTGCCACGGCGGCCTTTTTAGTTTCCCATGGTCATTCTCTCTCTTATTTCTTCTCACTGTCGCCGGTCGAGAAGATCTTCTGCCATGCGGCTATGGAGGCAGAGGATGAGAGGGCGGCTAAACTGGCCGCAGTAGGCATGACAAGGCAGGTGATAGGATGAGCCAGTATGTATTGAGCGCTACGCTCGAGATGCGGGATAAGATGACGGCTGCCATCAAGACCGCGAAGAAAAACGTCTCCGGGTTTAAAACTTCTGTAGTGGGTTCGCTGTCGGCGGTCGACCGGCTGACGACGGCCAATGGCAGACTGGCGGCATCTGCTGTCAAGTCTGCGGCCGAAATCAAGAAGACCGCCAGCGCACTTTCTGGGATCAAGGAAAATCATCGGGCGGCAGTATCCGTGACGGATAAGGCAACGCCTGCGATTACCCGGATCAGGAACCAGATGAACAGCATCCGTTCGAAAGAGGTAGCTATTAACCTGGTGCAGAAGGGCGGCAAGCTGAAAAACAGTCTTGATGGGCTTGCTTCTGGCATGCTTATGAATACTTCGCTGCAGATGCTTGGCGGTGCGGGAGTCGGCTTTGGTATTTATAATACTGTGAAAAGCTACATGGACTTCGAGCAGACCATGTCCGGCGTCAAGGCGATTTCCGGTGCTACAGACGAAGAATTTCAGAAGCTCACGGCGTCTGCTTTGGAGATGGGGGCGAAAACGAAATTCACCACGACGGAGGCGGCGCAGGCGCTCACTTATATGGGCATGGCGGGCTGGAAGACTGAGGAAATGATCGGCGGTCTTCCTGGCATCATGAATCTGGCTGCCGCCTCTGGCGAAGACCTGGCTTCGGTATCAGACATCGTAACGGACGCTATGACGTCTTTTAAAATGGGGGCTGATGAAGCGGGGAAATTCGCTGACGTGCTCGCTGCAGCGGCTGCCAATTCTAATACCAATGTCGGAAAGATGGGTTACACATTCAAGTATGTAGCACCGCTTGCGGGGGCTCTTGGCTATAACATTCAGGACACGGCGCTCGCTATTGGCGCAATGGCAGACAGCGGCGTCAAAGGGGAGCAGGCCGGCACGTCGCTTCGTGCATTGATGACTCGCCTGGTATCGCCGACAAAAGACGTGAAAGAAGCGATGGCGACCCTGAGCCAGCACATCGACGGCGGGTTCTCTGCTATCGACACGACAACAGGGAAGATGAAACCGCTCCGGAAGATTCTGCTGGATTTGCGAAAAGGGTTCAAAGGCCTCGACGAAGCCACGCAGGGTAAAGTTGCCTCTGATCTTGCCGGACAGGAAGCCATGTCCGGTTTACTGGCTATCGTCAACGAATCGGATGACAAGTTCGAACGGCTGACGAAAGCCATCGACGGTTCACGCGGTGCCGCGGATAAGATGGCAAAGACTCGCCTGGATAATTTGGCGGGCGATCTGACCTATCTTTCCAGCGCATGGGACGGGCTGACGAAAAACCTTCTGAGTGGCCACGTATCTAGCGGCCTTCGCGATTTGGCGCAGGAGGGTACGAAGCTCTTAAATCGGTTCAACGAAAATATCAAGGACGGGCTGGATTTTGGTGACGTATTTGATATCGTCGGGACGCTTGTCGTCGATCTGAAGAACAAGTTTCTGCAGCTTGATGGCGTAGGATCCGTTCTAGCCGGCGGGGCGCTGGCCGGGGCGCTCTATAAGATCGCAAAGTTGACGAAGAACGGCGTCGATGCTGTCTCCAGTGTGCTGCATCCTAAGACTGGCGGCATTGCCGGTGGCAGGAACGGTGCATTAAATGACATGGTGGTGTCTGCCAACACAGTTATCGTCAATGGTACGGTAAGCTCTGGCGGCACAGGCATTGGCGGGGCTGGCTCTATTCCCGGTACAAAAGCGGATGGGAAGATGGATGCAGGGAAAGCCGCCCGGTACGGAAAAATCTTCGGACGCGTCATGATGGGCGCTGCTCTTGCCACTTCTGCTTACGAGGTCTACCGTGCAGCGCCGGAAGAACGTGGCGCTGCAGCCCTAAAGGCGGGCGGCTCACTTGCCGGCATGTATGCCGGTTCCAAAGCTGGCGCGCTGGCCGGCGGGGCCATCGGAGGTGCTTTCGGCGGCATAGGGGCCGTTCCCGGCGCACTGATAGGCTCGATTATCGGTGGACTGGGTGGCAGCGTTTTCGGCAACTATATCGGGAACGGTCTTGCTAATGGAACTTTTGGTGCAGGCCGTCTGCAGTCTATGAAGGAAGCGACTATGTATCGGGATAATGCGTCCCGCGGTATGACCTACGAGGACTATGACGACATCACTAAAACCATGGAGCAGGCAACGGAAGAACGCTCGAAGGTGATCGGAGACTTGTGGAATAACGTCTGGGACGGACTCAAGGCGCACGGACAGGAAGCCGTCGAGTCCATCAAAGGACAGTGGAGTGATGCAGCGGGCTGGTATGACGCTTCCGTCTGGGGTCCTATTGACACCAGCGCAGGGACTACGGGAGCTGACATCGGCTCCGCGTTTACGGATGCGTGGAGCACAGTGCAGGGTGCATGGAGCGGTGCAGCAGCATGGTTTGAAGCAAACGTCATGGCACCGATTTCCTCTAAAATTTCGCAGATTTCTGCCAGTGCTATGAGTCATTACTCTTTTGGAAGCGATGGCGCTGTGCGTGTCGATGACAGCGTACCGATGGACGCCGTAGGGGATATGCATTTCTCTGGTGGTTTGGCACAAATCAATGAACACGGTGGCGAACTCATCGACCTGCCGCAGGGCAGCCGGATCTATCCGGCGGGGAAAACAGCGCAGATCATTTCCCGTGAAGTACAGAATTCGACCGCATCTGGGAACTCTGTCATGGTTACGGGAAATACGTTCGTTGTGAGAAACGAAGCCGATATGGACAAAATCGCTTATACCATCATGAGAGCCCTCGAACAGGGCTATGCAAACTACGGAGGTGCGTAATGAAAGCATGGGGAGCACTTGGTACCGCGTTAAATATCGCCTCCGCAATCTTAGGTGGAGGCAACTCGAAGCGTCAGATCATTCTTTCTTGCGAAACAGAAAAAGTCACGCTGCCTGTTACGCCGCGTGTATACGAGGTATCTACCGGGCAGGGGAATAAGGTTGTCAACGTCGAGCAGGTAGGCGAGGCACTCGTCTTTGGGCTGCCTCAGGCGCAACGGATTTCTTTCCAGTGTTTTTTTCCAGCTTCGGTACATGACTACCCCTTCGTAGTTGGGGATGCACTCGAACCGTCTTTTTTCGTCGAAAAACTAAGGAAGTGGAAGGAAAGCAGAAAGCCTGTCAGAATCATTATCACTGATTCACCGGTCAACCTTATGACCGGTATCATGAAATTCGATTACAAAGAACAGGATGGAAGTCGGGATATTTACTACGCTTTGACTCTCACCGAGTACAAGGATCTGAATACGCCACTTGCCAACAACAATAAGCAGGTAGATAAGACCACTGGCTTGAAAGACAGACCATCGCCAGACAAAAAAGCAGATTCGGCAGCTAAACTGAAAAAGGCGAAGGATGTGGTGGATGTGGCCAAGAAATGCTACGGGCAGGCCAATAAATGGCGTCGTATTGCCCAAAGCAATGGTCTGAAAGATTTGGCTATCAATAACGCCGATAAGATTGGCAGGTTGATCATCAAATGATTGTCAAACACGAATACATAACGACTGATAGTGATGGGAAAGAGACTCAGCATGTAGATGACATCACGCAGCTAATCAGCCGCATCGAGTGGTCCGGGTCCCGTTTGCAGGCTGCACGGCGCCTTGCCTTTGATGTGGTACAGGACTATCGAGATCCTAACCTACCTAATCATCCATTGGATAATGGCGATACGGTATATGGGTACGATGAGGACGGCACGCTTCGATTCCATGGGCATATATTTCATCTGGAGCGGGACGTGCAGGCGTCTAAAGTCTCTGTCACTGCCTATGACAATTTGTTTATCCTAAATAAAAGCAAAACTACACGTAAATTTACAGACATGACTCCTGAAAGTATCACAGAGTCGGTTTGTAATGAACTGGGAATTGAAACGGGCAATATCCTTGCTACAGGGACGCCCGTTTCTTTCATTGCTGTCAGGAAATCTGGCTATCAGATTATTCTCATGGCGTATACCGAGGCGGCGAAGCAAACAAAGAAGAAATATGCCCTGCTGATGAATGGCAGTAAGCTGGATGTAGTCGAAAAGGGAACTCTCATCGAGGACTACGAAGCCAATGGGTATACCAATGTATTGAATGAACGGTTTGCCGAAAGCATTGAAAACATGGTGAATCAGGTCGTGATCACTGATGCAGAGGGGAATGCCACCGGCTATCAATCCGAAGATGACCAAATCAAAAAATATGGCTTGATACAGGATGTATATAAGACCAATCCAAAAGCCAATGCGCAGCAGGAAATCGAATCGTTGCTAAAAGGCCCTGATAGAACCGGCACCTTAGATATGCTGGGCGATTATCGGGTGGTAGCCCCCTATTCCATTGCCGTGCAGGAGCAATATTTCAAAGGCCAGTTTTGGATCAAGAGTGATAGCCATATCTTTGAGAATGGTATGCACAGCATGAAGCTGGAACTGGAATTTGAAAACATTATGACCAAAGAGGAGGCGGGAGCCAATGGCGGATAAAATTCCAACTATCGAGCAGTCGGCCAATCGCATGATCGGGTTGATGCACCAGGCAGGGAAAGACGAGCAGGTGCAAATGGCTCAGATGGGCATCGTGCGATCGCCGCCTCCCGATATCGCTATTGATGTCAACACTATCCAGCTCCACAAGGAAGATGTTTATATTTCCAGATACCTCATGCCCGGTTATACCAGGCACATGGTAGGCGAGACGTCCTATCGTGGCGGTGGTGGTGGTTATGCGGAATACGCCAGCCACAATCATCCTATTGATAACGATGAGACATGGACGGATACGCTAAAGCCGGGAACTATCGTCCTAGTGATACCTTTGGAAGGTTCAAAGAATCTAGAAGGAAATCAGCTATATTGGATAGCAGACAGCGGGGTGAAACTATGAGTGAAGCGTTTCCTTTTGTCGGGGCCAGCGAGGCTTTGATTCAGGCTTCCTCTGATACGCAGGATCTACCGTTATTTAAAGAATTCGCATGGGATTTTGAGAAGAATTGTTTTCTGTATGACAAATCGGGGAAGCATATCCTGCTAGAAGGCACCGAGGCTATCAAGATATGGGTATATAAAGCATTGGCCACAGAACGCTATACATACCTTGCTTATTCGTGGCAGTACGGTATTGAAATCAAGCAATTTATAGGATTGGTGATGGGAGTACAGGAACGAATCAGCGAGCTGAAACGAATGATTACGGAATGCCTTATGGTAAATCCCTACATTCTATCCATCAATGATATTTCATTTTCACAGGAAGGGCGAAAGGCGACAGTAACGATTGACCTGACAACGGTCTATGGGGAGGTGAGTGCGTAATGTATATAGCTAGAGATCAGAACGAAATCCTGCAGGAATTACAAAGACAAAGCAGGATTGAAGCGTCGAAAATCGAAGGAACCTTTGAAAATGATGTGTTGGCATCCAATAGCTTTGAGTTTGCGAAGAGCGAAGTCGAAATTGAGCAGCTCTATAAGGCTGCCTTTGCGGATACATCATGGGGTGAATACTTGACACTTCGCGCCGCGGAGTTCGGCATTGATAGGAAGCCGGCCGTTAAAGCCATCGGGGCGCTGACTATCACCGGCACCAAAGGTATCATCGTCCCGCAGGGCTCCGTATTTTCAACCGACAATAATGTATATTTTACGACTGATGCAGCATGTACCATCGCTGATAACGGGACCGTGGATGTAAAAATCACGGCGCAGATCGCCGGCACTTCGGGTAATGTGGGGACCAACACCATCGACAAGATCCCTATGAGTATTCCGGGGGTGTCGAAAGTCACCAATAAGGATGCTACTCACGACGGATTTGAAGAGGAAACGGACGAATCTCTCTTAAAACGGTACCTGGTACATGTCAGAACGCCTGCCACGTCAGGGAATGCGATGCATTATAAGGAATGGGCCCTCTCCGTAGCTGGTGTGGGGGATGTGAAAGTCATTCCCCTATGGAACGGCAATGGCACGGTCAAGGTGTTGGTTACCGACGTCAATAAAAATGCAGCCAGTCAGGAAATGCAGAAAAAGGTGGCTGATTATATCGAGACGGTACGGCCCATCGGTGCCACAGTGACCGTGACAACACCTGAATATCTCGGCATCAATATCACTGCCAATGTAAGTGTGAATGCCGCATACTCGCAAAATTATGCCGACATACTAAAAGATGCACTGAATGCTTATTTAGTAAATCTGGGATTTGATAGTGATTATGTATCCATTGCCCAAGTCGGCAAGGTACTGCTTAATAGTGGTGCTATTTCAGACTATGACTCACTAAAAATCAATGGTGGTATCAGCAATGTAAGGATCCCACCAGGATATCTACCCAGAGCTGGAGATATAGAGGTGACCAAGGTTGAATAGTCTATTGAGAATACCGGATAAGATAGATATCACTCGATATCTCCCTCCTTTTCTAAAAAAGGATCCTAATTTCCGTGCGGTGTGTGATTCTTGCTCATGGGAGCATGAAAATATCCGAAAAGCTATCCTTGATGCTTTGGACCAATTCTTTGTGGAACGAGCAACATGGGGATTGGAGATGTGGGAAAGGGTATTAGGAATACCCACAAATCCCCTTGAAAGTACTGAGATGCGTAGAAAGACCATACGGCTCAAGTTGCGGCAGCCAGGAAGCGTAACCGATGAATTCATGACAAAACTGGTAAACCAGTACATATCCGACGCGCAAGGATTTGTTCTGTCATTCCCTAGTGAATACAGAATTGAAATACTCTATCATGGTGGAACAATTCTGGATTATTCCAAATTGCGAGACGCAATCAATCTTTATATACCAGCCCATATCGGATATAAGCTTATAACGCATACCGTAGATACGCTTTGCCTTTACGGAGCTGGCACTGTTCAATCTTACCAAAAGACCACTATAGATATGACGACCAATTCCCACCAGCAGGTAGATGATACAAATCTTCACATTGCTGGCGCAGTCGTTCATAATTACAAGCTCATTAAAATTTCGGGGGGGCAATAGACCATGGCTAAATTTCCAAATCTAACCTTTACATCTCAGGGCACGCAAATGCTTGTCCAGGCTCAAAATTCTCATACGTTAACTTTTACTTGCGGGAAACTCGGTTCCGGTGTTCTTGTAGATTCGGATGATATCTCCAAATTCACGGATTTGAAATCTCCGAAAATGACACTGCCGATTGTCAGTGCGGATGACAGCAACCCTGAAAAAATCGTCCTGACTTTTGATACATCGAATTCGGCGCTGGAACAGGGATTTGTTTCCAGGGAAATCGGCATCTTTGCTAAACTCGATAACGGATCCGAAACTCTGTATGCCTACTCTAATGCTGGCAACAACTACGATTATATTCCGAGCAAGGATACTCCATCCGATGAAAACCGTCTGGTCGTCAATCTGGTAGTCAGCTCTTCTGCAAATATCTCTGTGCTGATTGACAAATCTATCGTCTACACGCATAAGAGCGATGTGGAAGAGATGATTGCCACTCACGATGCGTCCGACACGGCTCATGAAACCCGGTTCAAGCTGTTCGAGAAGATTGCTGATTTTGGCAATGACATCATCAAGAAGCTGGCACTCACCACGGCCATCACAGCAATTACAGCGCTTGAAACAGGTAGCTGGTTCGGGCAGCTTCTCAAGATGGTGCTGACGGCATCCGGAGTGAAGTACAATATTGCACAAAATGGGTATGTCTGCTTCGGCTCGTACTTCGGCGGATTAATTATACAGTGGGGAAGTCCATCATTTAATGTTAACGATAAGTATAAGGATGTTACATTACCAATATCCTTCGGAAATTTTGTTTTGTGTGCACTATGCTCCGATGCGGTAGGGGATAGCACAACAGCTGCATCTACGGAGGTAGTGGCATGGAACCTCGGCGCATCAACAACCTCAAAAATCAGGTTTTTGGCAAACACGTCGAGTGCTGGCTATAAAGAATTGGGGCTATTTACATGGATAGCTATCGGCAAGTAGACAGTGGGGAACCTTCACAACTGCAGCACCAGTTAGTTCATTTGCTAAATACACTTTACCGATTAGTGTTGATACCTTTTTTACAGGATGGACAGATACACTTGCAGACCAACAAATAAGCGTCACTCTAATAAATAAAAGTGAAATTGCAATTCAAAAAGGGAACATGGACAATAATTCACGTAGTGGATTTTGGGGAATCATATGCAAGTAAAGTATCTTTAACGTCCGATTGCTATATAGAAAGCTTTGTTTGCTCCTCACTCCACCCTGTTTACCATCCTATAGCGATATACCAGCCATCGTACGCTGTCCACTCATTGCCATTGTCCGCACCAGTAGCATAAAAGCCATGTTCATCTTTTTTTGTTACATTTATAGCGTCAACGTAGTGATGTGTTGAAAGAGGGCGAGGGAACGGAAAGCCTACTACCGTAAACGAAATGGGATACGATGTTAGTTCAGCGTCGCTTCCGGATACGTGGCAGTATCCCCACTGTCTAAACAGAACCGATAACAATAACGTAAGTGTTGGCGTCTCCTGATACAGTTATAAGGCTAATTGTATTTGCAGATAACTCGTAACAAGATGGAATGGGTCTAACATCGTGGCTTCTTGAACCGTTCTGCCAGCTCGTTAATGCTGTAAAAGCTTTGTTCATTGAAATAGGCAGGCTATACGAAGATACAGTTTCATGCACATTGTACATTCCCCACTGTATACTGGTTGCTTTGGGAGGAGATAACCATGGAGAACATGCACGGCCCCTGAAAGGATTTGCTTTTATTGCAATTCAATATTTACGCTGGTTGTGGGCATTTCTGGTAATCAGTAATTCTGGAATCACCGTATTTTTATCAGCTTTGCTGGAAACAGTAGTAACAACCACGAAATCACAAAATATAACGTGAAATCGTGGTTGCCGTCTGATTTACAGTATCGTACTAGTAACAAATTACTTGAGGAGTTCAATGCATTTCCGGAGCTGCCGCAAGCCCTTGTGGGTATAGACACGTTCTGTGACATCACCGCCAGCGTGCCCTAAGATGCGCCGCTTTGACGTCTCATTCGCTCCTGCATTATCAAGCAGCGTCGCCACAGTGTGACGGCAGTCATGAGTAGTGTGCCCGTCAGCATTGATGGAGTGCATTACTGCACGCCAGAGCAAACAATACCGGCTGTAATCGTATGGTTTGCCTTCAGTATCCGCAATCAGATACACGCCGGCGGATTTTATACGGCTTGCGATAAGCGGAGAAATCCGATGATGGATAGGGATGGTTCTAATGCCGGATACAGTCTTGCTTTTGGTAATCCGGACGTATCCCTGCCGGAGGTTTACATCTGCCTTTTGGAGATGCAGCATTTCACCCACACGCATTCCGGTATAAAGCAGGATAAGCACCGTATCAACGCCGGATTCATCGCAGTGTGCCCAGAGCCGGTTAATTTTCTGCCTTGAAAATGGGTGGTGCGGACGTACAGCCTTATTCTTGCCAATGGAGAGCAAGGGAGCATAACATTTATTTATCAACTCAATTTTCACAGCGTATTTTTCAAGCAACGAAATCAAAGAGCGGACTTTTTTACACGAACTGTAAGACAGCCCGCTCTTTCGCATGCCATCAATAACTCGCTGGTAGTCCATATATTTTAGATTCTGGAATGGTTCGTACTGGAGGCACGACAGATGCTTAAACGAATTGGCATAGCTGGCAATAGCAGAATCAGATGGATCTGTATCTGCTATATGTGCTGGTAGCCATCTATGATATAGCTCTGCTAATGTGACCTGATGACCTGGAAGGACGTGATGAAGATGGACCTTGTTATAATCAGCCTGAAAGATTTGAGCGTCTGCTTGGTTAGTAAAGTACTCTATAATTCTTTGCTTACCATTCTCAGACACTACAAATGCAAAGGGCCTCCGGCGCTGACCGGATAATTTTTTGATACAACCGTATCCATTAGGATTACGCATATTTAATCACCTCGATTTTATTGTAGGAGGCAAAAACATGAGTGCAACCAATGTAGATTATTATTGCGCCGGCTTTGATGACGCCGGCAAGCGTGTGGGATCCGTCATCTGTGACTTCAATCCAACAAAAGACAAAAACACTGAAAGAGTCCAGAAGCTGCTGGAAGAAGGGAAGAAGCTCTTTAGCGATGCGGCTGTTGTAGAAATCATTACGGCAGAAGACTATGACAAATATGTAAGTGGTGAATATATACGAGGCGAAGACGGAAAACCTGCAGCATATGTAGCACCGGGACAAACTGCTGCAGAAAAGAAAGCATCTGCTATTGCTACCATCAAAGCTAAATACCAGCCACAGCTTGATAGCCTTGTAGACGCTAGGGTAAAAGCTGAAATGCTTGGTTCTGATACCTCGAAAATCGATACGCAGTATAAAACATTGCTGACATCCATGAGTACAGAAATTAAAAATGCGTAAAGGAGGACAAGAAAATGGAATTTTGCGAATTTTGCGGAAATATCTTAGACGACGACCGCTGTCCGTGGGACGAATGCCCGCACAACGCAATTATCGATGCGATGGCAGAAGCTGAAAAAGAAGACGAAGAAAAGCAGAGTGAAGAAAAAGGAGCCTGAATATGTCAGCTCTAGATAGCATTGCGGCCGTGTTAGCCATTGCCACCACTCTAAGTGGAGCGTTTAGCTACATTGTCATTCGGCCGTTGCAGAAAGCGATTGACGTCAACAGCAATGTGCTGACAGAGCTAAAGAAAGAGCTCGAACGGAGTGCTGCAGATCGCCGCTCTCTTGACGTTCGGGTTTCTAAGCTAGAAGAAGCACATCAAATCAATAAAGACCGTATCAGTCATATTTTGGACCGCCTTGACCATATAAGGGAGTGATAGCGATGAAAAGAATTAGAGAATGGGCAAGAATGCTGTTTTACGAGAATGGAGAACTGTCTTATACCCGCCTGATTTCCGCCATCTTTGTCATCGCGTTCCTTGCGGTCAGTGTTTACTTAGTACTGACTCACACTTATTGGCAGAATTATGACACCTTTGCAAGTCTGACAGGTGGTGGAGGTGGAGCTACGCAGCTTGTAAATAAATTTATCAATAGCAAGTACAACAGTGTGCAGGGCGGGTATGATAGCAAGAGATAGGAGGTACATACATGACGCCAGATGAATTTATTAATTCCATTGGAAATGCAGCCGGTAAAATTTGTGCCGACTACAACCTTCCTGCTTCGGTATGCATCGCGCAGGCAGCATTAGAAAGCGGCTGGGGAAGGTATTGCATCGGAAATTACAATTATTTCGGCCGCAAGTACAACGGCTGGGGTGATTACGTAGTTAAAACAACCCGGGAATATATCAATTGCGAATGGACTACCATCTATGCCAAATTCCAATCCTACGATTCATTGGAGGATGCAATCCGTGATTGGTGTATTCTGATGACCGAAGAACCAGCCTACAGTGGCGCACTTCAGGTATGGCATGATACTTGGGAAATTGACGAATTTGTGAGAGCACTTGCGCCGATCTATGCGACCGATCCAGATTATGCATCCAAAGTACTCAGTACCATCAACGCAAATGATCTCATGCGCTTTGATGGATGGAACGATTAGGAGGCACAATGTGGAGATTACGGAAAAGGAGAAAGTCGCTCTTTGTGTTGGCGCTGGGTTGCTTGTTGTGGTTAGCTGCTGGTACATCTTCGCAAGCAGAAACGATGTATCAGATATCGGAAAGCGAGCTGACGAGACTCGAAGCGAACTTGAATCAGCTCGAGAAGAACAACGAGAGCAAGCAGCAGCTCTTGACCGAGCAGAAAATGCAGCTGACAGAAGCCAATCAGCAATTAGAGACAGTGAAGAAAGAACTGATCGCGTCCAAGAACTTGAACGAAGCGACGCAGAAATCATTACTGAGAGCCAATCAATCCTTGACCGAGTTAGAGAAAGAGGCCCGGCACAAGGTACAGGTGAAGGCTAGACAGCGTAACCTCTGGATTGCAATCTCGGGTGGTCTGCTGTATGCATGGATTAAGAAATAGGAGATGCATGAGTCATGGTCAATCTTTATCAGGGGGACTGCTTAGAGGAAATGGGGAAAGTCGCGGATCATTCCGTTGATATGATTTTTACCGATTTACCATATGGAACAACTCATAATGTATGGGATAAACGCATTCCATTAGAAGAACTTTGGAAGCACTATAAACGTGTTTTAAAATGGGGGGGTAGTACTGTTATTTTCCCAGCAGCCATTTACCACAGATTTGGTAAATTCCAACCGCAAATGGTTTCGCTATGAGTGGGTCTGGCAGAAATCCCAGCCAGTCGGTTTCTTAAATGCTAATAGAATGCCACTTCGTTCTCACGAAAATATAGTGGTATTCTACGAACACCTTCCCACATATAATCCGCAAAAAACGCCAGGCAAACCATATACTTCAAAGGGGGAGAGACACACAACGAACTATGGACGCTTTAAGCAGATACCGACCATAAACCGTGACGGGATGCGATATCCTCGAGATGTCGTGACATTTTCGACTGCGAATAACAGTGGCAAGATCCACCCGACAGAAAAACCGGTTGGTTTGCTAGAGTATATGATTCGCACTTATACGGATGAAGGCGAGGCAGTGCTTGACTCATGCATGGGGAGCGGATCCTGCGGCGTCGCCTGTCAGCATCTCGGGCGCAACTTTATCGGCATTGAGAAAGATGCGGGATATTTTGAAGCCGCAAAGAAACGGATTGAGGAAGCCGCGAAGCAATAAAAAAGGACGTCTTGATTTAACAATGTGCTAAATCAAGACGCCTTTTTTTTATTTCGCAAAAACGCTGAAAAGTGCGATAAAATCGAAGGGGAATTGAGGTTTTTGCTTGACTGTATAACCTAGATAGGTTATAATATAGATATAAGGAAGGAGGTGAAAACATGAAAATGAATAAAGAAAAAATAAGCTTGGCCACGGCGATAATTAGCTTAGCGGCAGCAATCATCAACATGGTGACAAGCTTATTCAAAGGGGATTGATCCCCGAGAGGAAGGAAAGCCCCTCAAGCAGAGGGGGCAACCCTCCTTCTTTATTCATTATATCATGGGATCTATGAACATTCAAAAAGCAGCATTTATTATTTCGATCATCGCATTCATTCTTTCCATCATCAACTTGATTTTGGTTATTCGCTAGGAGATAGCATTATGAAGCATGAATTTACCGACATCATGACCGTAGGAGAAGCTGCTGAAAAATGGGGGAAATCCCCGATTTCTGTAAAGCACCTCTGCACCGGAATTCAAGGGCGCCCCCCGCGCCTTACCACCGAAGAATGCCGGAAATCAGGGAATGCATGGCTGGTAACGAAGGCGGGCATGGAGCGCCTGTATGGGCCGGAAAAAGAAGGCAAGGAGTAAGGGCAGTAACAGGGTGGCAGTGGGTAGCAATAGGGTAGCAATGAACCCTATTTTTGCGGAAAGTTATCGAGCGTATAGCAGATAAGGAAACATAGATAAAATGGACTACGCGAGCGATAAGCACTGGGAAAATGCAGGAATTGACCGTATTTGTCGAAGGTAAGAAATAGAACTCGTCAAAAGCACGAAAAAGGAGCTGTGAAGAAATGAGGATTCATTTCTTCACAGCTCCTTTTTACTTTGCTTTCATTTGGTTGAGGGTTGAGGGCTCTCGTGGCGGCTTCGCCGCCTTTTTTTAGAAGATGGTATTCTCGTATCG
>OLZZ01000099.1_pt1 | contig 51101 bp, 31 predicted proteins | sample 1673571 | NCBI WGS metagenome assembly OLZZ01 (sample SAMEA103958115, study PRJEB25191) | human gut metagenome | biome: human-associated habitat [ENVO:00009003]; feature: intestine environment [ENVO:2100002]; material: feces | place: Germany | collected 2013/2015 | reverse complement strand
AATATTAGTAGTGTCAATAATTTTAGTATTAGGAAAAATTTCCAATACTATTTTTTTATAAATTTTTTCTCTTTTTTCAAATCTTTATATATCAATTTTATTTTTATTTGCTTTATGTTTAACTAAATTGTATTTTTGCACAAAAATAACTCATTGACTTAAAAACGCCGACAGTTATTCTCCTAAATTATAAGACCAAACAATATGATGAACCAACAAGAAAACAGACGTTACAGTTTTGTTAAACGGACGTTCTGGTCAGCAATGCTGATGATGTCGCTGTGTGCATCAGGCGCACAAGCACAGACAGTCTTGAAAGGAACCGTTCACGACTCATCTGGAGAACCCCTTGTGGGTGTTACCGTTGTGATGAGCGGCAACTCAAAGACCGCTACCGTGACCGACATTGACGGTCGCTATTCCGTAAACGTGGGCCCCAAACAGAAGGCCGACTATCTCTCGTTCTCTTATGTAGGCATGAAGCCCGCCAATGTCAAGATTGGCGGCAAGAGCGTCATAGACGTAACGTTGCAGGACGACAACACCAACCTGGCCGACGTTATCGTGGTGGGCTACGGCACAGCACGCAAGGAGTCGCTCACAGGAGCCGTGGCTGCCATGAAGGGCGACGAGCTGCTCAAGGGTCCGTCGACCAACGTGTCGAGCTTGCTCGGCGGTAAGCTCCCCGGCATCTCGTCGGTGCAGACCTCTGGTGAGCCGGGCAACGACCAGGCATCGCTCCGCATCCGCGGATCGCGCATGGAGGCCCTCTACATCGTTGACGGCATGCCCCGTTCTATCAACGACATCGACCCCAACGACATCGAGAGCGTGTCGGTGCTGAAAGACGGTGCCGCCGCTGCCGTGTATGGTCTGAACGCCGCTGGCGGTGTGATCATCGTTACAACGAAGAAGGGTGCCGAGGGCAAGGCAAAGGTGAGCTATGACGGACAGTATGGTCTGTCGGTGAACGCCAACTTCCCCGAGTTCATGAACGGTCCCGAGTTTGCTCATTATTATAACATGGCCGAGATGATGGACCAGCTGGCCAACGGCACCATCACCAGACGTGAAGACTATGTGCCCCACTTCACCAAGAAAAACGTGGAGGCCATGCTTAACGACGACCCCACCGACGGTTGGGACAACGTCAACTACATCGACAAGGTGTTCGGCACCGGCCATCTCATGAAGCACAACCTGTCGGTTCAGGGCGGCACAAAGGCCCTGAGCTATTATGTGGGTGGCGGTTACTTGAGCCAGAAGGGTAACATCGACAACTTCGACTACCGTCGCTACAACCTGCGTTCAAACCTGAACGCCGACCTCGGGCGCGGATGGAAGATGGACCTTGGCCTCGTGGGCACCATAACGCGCAAGAACCAGCCCCGTTACAACTCGGGCGGCTCTGACGGTGTAGACGCTGGCAGCGAGACAGGCTGGCTCTCTATCGGCCATCAGACCGTTATGATGCGCCCCTACCTGCCCGAGAAATGGAACGGCCTCTACACAGGCGCCATTCCCAACAACAACTCAATCGTGTACAGCCCCTTGGCTGCCATCTACGAGAGCGGCTACAAGAAGACCCGCGCAACAGAGATCAACAGCAACTTCTCTATAAGCTACGACGCTCCATGGCTCAAGGGCTTGAGCTTCAAGGCCACAGGTGCCTACGACTATCTGTCGTCACGCAACAAGAACCTCTCTACGGCCTATCAGACCTACGCTCCCAACTCGGCAGGACAGCTCATCATCTATAACGACCCCGAGGCAGTGCAGCAGAACCAGCTCGCCGAGGGACAGTACACCACCGAGCAGATGGTAGGACAGTTCAGCGTGGCTTACACCCGCATGTTCGGCAAGCACAACATCGATGCCATGATGCTCGTCGAGGGACGCGACTTCAAGTCGAGCTCAATGGCTGCCTATGCCGAGAAGATTCCTTTCGCCGGTCTGCCTGAGCTTTCTTACGGCACACCGCTGGCAAAGGACTCGCAGAGCGGCTACAGCGGCCACACACGCACAGCAGGTTATGTGTTCCGTCTGAAATATGACTACAACAACACTTACCTCGCCGAGTTTAGCGGACGCTACGACGGCAGCTACAACTTCAGCGGCAACGTGTCGAGCAAGCGTTGGGGCTTCTTCCCCTCGTTCTCTGCTGCATGGCGCGTGTCTAACGAAAAGTTCATGGAGAGCACCAAGAGCTGGCTCAGCGACTTCAAGCTCCGCGCCTCAATGGGCTTGCTGGGTAACGACGCCGTGTCGGCCTACTCGTTCCTGAGCACCTACTCGTTTGCCGGCAACCGCGTGTTCAACGGCAACATCTACAGCTCGCTCTACACCAGCTCTGTGGCTAACCCCGAGCTCACATGGTCAAAGACCCGCACATCAAACCTCGGCTTCGACCTGACGCTGTGGGACGGCAAGCTGGGTCTGGAGTTCGACTGGTTCTATAACCTCAACTACGACATCCTCGCTTCTATGGCCGGCGACAAGGCTCCATCTATGGGTGGCTATTTCCACTCGGTGGCAAACCACGACCGCTACGCCAACTACGGCTTGGAGTGGACTGTCTCACACCGCAACAAGTTCCAGCTGGCAGGCAAGCCCTTCCAGTATGGCGCAAGCCTCAACATGACCTACGCCAAGAGCAAGTGGCTGCGTTATCTCGACCAGCCCAACATGCAGGAGTGGCGCAAGCGTGTGGGCACAAGCGTCGACGCTTGTGACGTGTGGATTGCTGATGGTCTGTTCCGCTCAGAAGAGGAGATCGACAACTCGGCATGGTATGGCTCTCGTCCTAACGTCGGCGACATCAAGTATCGCGACATCAACGGCGACGGCAAGATCGACGAGCAAGACCGCGCACGCATAGGCCGCAGCAACCGCCCGGAGATCATGATGGGTCTGAACCTCAACGCTTCATGGAACGGCTTCGACCTGAACATGCAGTTCACAGGCGGCTTCAAGTTTGACGTCTCGATGCTCGGTACCTATTACAACTATTGCGACGACAACACCATCTGGACACAGACCTTCAAGGAGGGTGCCAACTCGCCCCTCTGGCTCGTGCAAGACGCTTACAGCATTGACAACCCCAACGGCAAGTACCCGCGCATAACCCTGTCAAACGTCACCCACGGCGGCGACAACGGCTTGGCCTCAACCTTCTGGATGCGTAACGGCAACTACATCCGTCTGAAGACCGCACAGCTGGGCTACACCCTGCCCAAGCAGTGGCTCCGCACCATCAACATCGAGCGCGTGCGCCTCTTCGTCGAAGGCTCTAACCTCTTCACCATCGACAGCCTGCCCACCGGCATCGACCCCGAGTCGCCGGGCGTGAACAACGGCTACTATCCGCAGCAGCGCACCTTCCTCGGTGGCATTAACATCACTTTCTGATAACTTTAGCTGATAATCAAGATGAAAACAAAATATATCGTTTCGTGTCTGTTTGCAGCAGCGATGGGACTGACATCGTGCAACGACTTTCTCGACATCGACCCCACAAACAAGGTGACCGAGAAGCTGGTCTGGAACGACGTGTCTACAGCTGAGCTTGCTGTCAACTATTTCTATGCAGACATACCATACCTCGGTAGCTTCAACAACTACCAGTGTGCAGCAGGCCTTACCGAAGGCCTCACTGATGAGTTTAAGTATGGCAACTTGTTAAACAACTCTGAATGCTACATCCCCAACCAGATCTCTTATGCCGGTTCCATCCTGACGTCCTCATACACCGATGTCTACATGGGCGTGTGGGAAAGCACCTACGAGGAGATTCGCCGTGTGAACGAGAGCATTGCCAAGCTCCACGCCAGCTCCTTCTCCAAGGAGAACCAGGCACGCCTGGAGGCAGAGCTCCGCTTCTTCCGCGGAATGTACTATTTCGAGCTGCTCAAGCGCTACCACCAGGCCATCATCTACGATGAGGACCTGTCGAAGATCAACACCAACAAGGCGCTCGACTCGGAAGAGGCAGGATGGGCTTATGTGCTCTCTGACCTCGAGTTTGCAGGACAGAACCTGCCCGTGAGCAACGACGCCAAGGGCCGTCTGACCAGTGGCGCTGCCTACGCCCTCATGTCACGCGCCATGCTCTACTGCCAGAACTGGGACAAGGTGAAAGAGGCCTGCGAGAAGATTTTCGGTATGGGCTACGAGCTGACACCCAACTACAGCGACGCCTTCAAGGCCGACGGCAACACAGAGGCCATCTACATGTACCAGTATAACCTCACGGCAAAGACCGGCCACAGCTTCGATGGCTACTACGCGCCCGGCGGTGACCACACGCTGGCTGGCATGACCATGTATGGCGGCTACGGCACACCGACACAGGACCTGGTCGAGGAGTATGAGCTGGCAACAGGCGGCAAGGCCGACTGGACCACATGGCACACCACCGAGGGCACCATGCAGAACCCGCCCTACGACAAGCTGGAGCCCCGCTTCCACGCTACCATCCTCTACAACGGAGCATCATGGCGCGGACGCACCATAGAGCCGTTCATCGACGGAAAGGACGGTTGGGCACAGTGGATGAAGGACGCTGCCGTAGAAGGCCGCACCACAACAGGCTATTATCTGCGCAAGCTGGTAGACGAGAATCACGACTTCGCAATCAGCCAGCAGAGCACACAGCCATGGGTAGCCTTCCGTCTGGCTGAGGTGTATCTCAACTATGCCGAGGCTTGCCTGCGCAAAAACGACGTGGAGACAGCCGTGGCTTATATAGACAAGGTGCGTCAGCGCCAAGGCGTGAACCTGCCCAAGCTGAAGAACGTTAACACCGTCGACGCTGCCTTCGAGGCTCTGCGCCACGAGCGCAAGGTGGAGCTGGCGTTTGAAGGACTCTACTATTGGGACCTGCGCCGTTGGAACGTAGCTGAGCGCGAGCTCACAGGCATACGCCGCCACGGCCTTAAGATCGAGAAGATGACCGGCGACACATTCCGTTACACTTATGTGACAGTAGACAGCGAAGACCTCAACTTCCCGAAGAAGATGTATCGTCTGCCCGTTCCCCAGGCTGAGCTTAACACCAACAAAGACATTGAGCAGTTTGCTGAGTGGAAGTAACAACTAAAAAAATTTTTACTTATGAAAACCAAGAAATATCTATACGCTTGTGCTTCGCTGGTGGCAATGCTGTTCATGGGCAGCTGCGCCGACGAGGAGCATGTGGATCCCACCGCTGGACGCACAGGCATCACAAGCCTCACGGCTTACTTTACTTCGGGCGAATATCGCGACAAGGCGGCCAAGGAGTGGATTATCGACGGCAATGAAGAGATCACCGACTATATCATCCCCGTGCCTTACTATTTCCCCGAGGAGAGCGACAACTCTACCGCCGAGGCTCTCAAGGCCATGAAGGTGGTGGCAACTCTTGAGAACAACTGCAAGCTGGAGCCGGTGCTCGGCATACTCGACCTCACGAAGAAGAACGAGTTCACCTACACCGATGCCTCAGGAAACAGCCGCAAGATAACAATCTCTGGCGAGCAGACACGCTCTAACAAGTGTCAGCTCAAGAGCTTCATCGTGAACGGCGACATGACAGGCGTTATCGACGAGGCAAACAAGACCATCTCGCTCGTGACAATCGATGATCTGTCGGCATGCACCGCTGAGGTGGTGCTCGACGCACATGCAACCATCAGCCCGAACCCCGCTGAGGTGCACAACTTCAACGACGGCTTCGAGTTTACCGTGACCGCCGACAACGGCACCGACAAGGCTGTGTATAAGGTCATGAAGCAGATTCCGCCGAAGATCGATGCAGGCTACGCTCCTGGCAGCGAGACAGAGCTGTTCGTCAACGACCTCTCAATGTTTGGTCTGCCCTCCGATCCCGGCACCACACACCCGACGCTGGCTGCTGTCGGCAAGAAGTATGTCGTGCTCAACTACGGCAACGGCTCAGCTCCTATGTATTTCCAGAAGACCACCGGCACAAAGATTGGCGAGGTGACCCTCGGTGCTGCCAAGGCCACAGGTGCCGTGACCAGCGACGACTGTGGCAACATGCTCATCTGTAACCTTGCCAAGAATGGCGAGAAGCTGGAGATCTACAAGACCAACGACCCGACAAAGGCTCCTGAGAAGATCATCACCTACACCAACGGTCTGGGTGTCGACATCGGTGCCCGTCTGCACGTTTATGGCGACCTCAACGGCAACGCTGTCATCACAGCCACACCGAGTGCTTGCCAGAACGCCATACGCTGGATCGTAAGGAACGGACAGGTCGGTGAGCCCGAAAACAAGCAGTTCAACGTTGGCGCATGGGGCGACCTCGACGGCATTGCCAAGGTGGCTTCGGTTGACGAGACAGGACAGAAGGGTGCCGTCTGCGACTACTATGCCGATGGTGCTTGCCAGATGTACTATTTCGCCGACTGGGCAACACCTACCAACCTCGTGAGCAACCCACACTGGGGCTACAACCCGGGTGCCATTGACGTGCGCGGCTTCAACAACTGCCGCTACATCGCCCTATTCGAGATGGGCTACTGGCCGTCATGGGGTCTGAACGGCTCGATCTTCATCTACGACGCTACGAACCCAACAGCCGTGACAGGCAGCAACAGTGGCTCGTCAGCACTCAAGTACACATGGGCTGTTACCGACGGCACAGCTGGCGCCGCTGCTGGCGGCCGCTTCGCCGACGTGCTTCTCACACCTTCTGAGGACGGCTACTTCATGTACGTCTTCTATGTGTCGAACACTCACAACACGTTCGCCGGATTGCAGACCGATTGTATCAAGAAGTAAAGGTTATTATCATATAACAGACGACAAGTGGCTGGCAGAGAAGCCGACAAGGCTCCCGCTTTACAGGCTTCTCTGCTCACCACCCGTCAACTCTTCAAGAAAGAAATCAACTCTTCAAGAAAGAAAAAATGAAAAAGTACAGCTTCAAATCGGCAATGCTGCTCACAGCAGCGGCAATGCTGACCCTCTCCTCTTGCAACACAGAGGATCATGAGGATATATTAGGCAACTGGGTGTGGGGCAACGGACCTGAAGCTCCAGATCCCGAACCCGAACCTGAACCTGAGCCAACTCCCACCGAGGCTAACCCCAACATCGTGGAAGCAGGATGGGTGAACGTCAGCGATCAGTTTGAGAACCTGCCCGAATATCTCAACGTCTACAAGAAAGACAAGACCACCGACGGCGATGCCGCCATTGCTTACATCGCTGTGGCTGACGCCGCAACGGCAAAGTTTGAGGTGGCTTCAGATGTGGCAAAGAACGCCGACGGTGAATTCGTGGCAGAGCACGTCTACACCCCCACCGAGTTTTACAACAACAACGAGAAGCCGGCTGTCGTGATCAACGGCGGACTGTTCTTCTATAACGAAGGTCTCTACTACTCGCAGAGCGCTGTCTATAAAGACGGTGAGCTGAAGAGTCCTAACCAGACCTATTATTCGCTCGACTGGACAAACTTCTGGTATCCCACCCTCGGCTTCTTCTTCCAGGACAAGGACGGCAACTTCCGCGCACAGTGGTCCTACTACAAGTGGACGGGCGTCGACTATCTGTATGACGAGCCGCGCAAGTGTGACCCTGATGTCTATGACACCGACTCGCCAGACCCCTCTGACGTGGCGCTGAACCAAGACAGCTATGTTAAGAACGGCATCGGCGGCATCGGCGTGCTCGTGCATGACGGTGTGCAGGTGAACTCATGGAAGTATGAGATGCTCGATGTGGCAGGCGACTCTAACCAGCCCCGCACGGCTGTGGGCTATGCCAAGGGCACCAACCGTCTCGTGTTCTTCGTGTGCGAAGGACGTCAGGTCACAGAGGGTGTGGCTGGCATGACGCTCGACGAGGTGTCTAACCAGATGTCTGCCATCGGATGCACCGAGGCGCTCGCTCTCGACGGCGGTGGCAGCTCGTGCATGCTCATCAACGGCAAGGAGACCATCAAGCCCTGTGACGACGGAAACGCTCAGAGAGCGGTGATGAGTGCCTGCTTTATGAGATAAAAGCCCCTCCCCCTCGCCGCTTCGCGGCTTTTCCCCTCCCTGGAGGAGAGGGGAGTGAATGGCTAAGGCTATAAGAGTTTCGAATTTTGCGCTCGACTCAAAGAGCCGCTTGCCTAAGCAAGAATTTTCCTCTTTAAACAAAGCTTATCGGAAACCCCTCTCTCTTCCGTGGGAGAGGGGTTAACGAATGATGATGGGTTGAGGGTTATGGTGAGGCTATGGTGAGTTAAGGAGGGTAATAAATTCTTCACTCTTCGTTTGCTTTCCCTTCGGCCGCCGAACGTTGTTTCTTCACTCTTCCCTTATAAAGGCGTCAGCCTTTTTTTACCTTTAAAAAGGTTCCTTTAACCATTCGTGGTTTTCCGAAGCAGTCGTTTCGGACCTCTATGGCGGTGAAACCTTCGTTGGCCATGGTTTGGGCCACCTCGTGGACATAGGCGGTGTTTGTCTCGAAGAGCAGACGGCCGCCGGGCTTGAGAGCCTTCGATGCGTAACGGGCAATGGCGCGGTAGAAGAGGAGAGGGTCGCTGTCGGGCACGAAAAGGGCAAGCTCTGGCTCATAACTGAGCACGTTGTCGGACATGTCGGCACGCTCCCTGTCGCAGATATATGGGGGGTTGCTCACAATGACATCCCAACGCTCTTCGTCGTCGGGGGCGCTGAGAGCATCCTGATGTTCAAATCTTACGCTCGCTCCAAGCCTATGGGCGTTGCCCGCTGCTATGGCCAGTGCGTCTGTCGATATGTCCCACGCCGTGACACGCGCCTGAGGCAGGGCTAACGCAACGGTTATGGCTATGCAACCGCTGCCAGTGCCGATGTCAAGAATTGAAGGGTGGGGGACTTCTTCTCCTTTTTCAGAAACCTCCTTATTGCTTTTAAAGAGAGAAGATAAGGGCTGTTCTTCTTTTTGTGAAGCATCCTTCCCTTTTCTCAACCCCTCCTCTTCTTCTTTTAAAGGAGAAGATAAGGGTTGTTCTTCTTTTTGTGAAGCATCCTTCCCTTTTCTCAACCCTTCCTTTTCTTCTTTTAAAGGAGTAGATAAGGGTTGTTCTTCTTTTTGGGGAGCTTCTCCTTTTTTAGAAACCTCCTTTTCTTCTTTGCCTCTTTCTTCCTTGCTGTTATCTTCTTTTTCTTTTTCTTTCGCCTCGTCGCAAGCCCATTTCACCAGATCTTCGGTTTCGGGTCTTGGAATGAGCACGCCTGGAGCCACGTCAAACAGTCGTCCGGCGAACCATTCGGCACCTAACACATATTGCACAGGCTCCGATTTTTCCAATCGTTGCATGATTTTCTCCAGTCGCGTGGTGTCGTCTGCCGATAATTGTGTAACTTTGCCTAAACAAATGTCGGTTAGTGACATGCCGAACAGGGCATCGAGCACGGTGCGCACGATGGCTTGGGCCTCACGCTCATTGTATATGGCGGTGAGCCGCTTCCATAATTGGTTGTATGTCATGCCACAAAATTAATAAAAATTGATTATGTTCCAAAATAACAGCCAAGAAAATAATGACAACAAGGGCTTAAAGACCGATGCGGAGAACAACGCTCAACAGCTTGAAGCTACACAGCTACAGGCTGATAACGAGGTTTCTCAACCTAAGGCCAATGAAGCCTCGCTATCAGGAACCAATGAAGCTTCGCTATCAGGAACCAATGAAGCTTCGCTATCTGAGGTCAACGCTGCTTCGTCTCAAGAAGCTGCTCAGCGTGAGGTCGACGAGATGTATATGCGTCGCTGCCTTCAGCTTGCCGACTGTGGCCGTCAGAATGCCAAGCCCAACCCCATGGTCGGTGCCGTCATCGTTTGTGACGGACGGATAATAGGCGAGGGCTACCATGTGCGTTGTGGCGAGGGCCATGCCGAGGTCAACGCCTTTGCGTCGGTGCGTCCTTGTGATGAGCCGCTGCTCGGCCGAAGCACGATGTATGTTAGTCTGGAGCCTTGTTCCCATTACGGCAAGACGCCGCCATGTGCCGACCTCATCGTGAGGAAAGGCGTGCGTCGCGTGGTCGTGGGCTGCGTCGACCCTTTTGCCAAGGTTCACGGACGCGGCATAGCCAAGCTGCGCGAGGCGGGCATAGAGGTGACGGTGGGTGTGCTCGAAGACGAGTGTAAGGCTCTGAACAGCAGGTTCATGACCGTCAACACAGAGCACCGGCCCTACATTCTGCTTAAGTGGGCACAGTCGGCCGACGGGTTCCTTGACGACCACTATCATGCCGCACGCTTCTCGACGCCCTTCACCACCATGCTCGTACACAAGATGCGGGCCGAAAACGACGCCATTCTTGTGGGACGTGTCACCGACCAGCGCGAGCATCCGCGTCTCGACGTGCGCGAGTGGAGCGGTCCGTCGCCAGAGCGCATTGTGCTGACCAGCGGCCAACGCATCACCGACGTGCTCGACACGTTATACAGCAGAAAGAAGCAGTCGCTCATTGTGGAGGGCGGCGCTGCCACTCTGCGCTCCTTCATCGATGCCGGACTGTGGGACGAGATCCGCCGCGAGACCTCACCCCTGTGTGTGGGCGATGGCACACCTGCCCCCTCGCTCCCGAACGACATCATATCGGCCGACAGGACGTTTGTCGACGGCAACGTGATAGAGAGGTTCTTCAGGGTGAAATGATAAAGCGGGAAATCATTGATAAAGCGGAAAATCATTGATGAAGCTGGAAATCATTGATGAAGCTGGAAATCATCGATGAAGCTGGAAATCATTGATGAAGCGGTAAATCATTGATGAAGCGGAAAATCATTGATAAAAAGGAAGCCCGCAGAAAAGACCTGAAGATAAACCGTAGCCCCTTCACCTCCAGTAATCAAAACAAAAGAAAAAAGAAACCATAAAAGATAGGAAACAAGAAAAATGTCAACAAAGCAAGACGAGCTAACACCGATGATGAGGCAGTTTTTCTCGCTGAAGGCCAAGCACCCCGACGCGCTGCTGCTCTTCCGTTGCGGCGACTTCTACGAGACCTACTGTGACGACGCTGTCACGGCATCGAAAATATTGGGCATCACGCTCACCCGACGGTCGAACGGCGCATCGAAGACAGGAAGCGGCAACGCCGAGATGGCGGGCTTCCCGCATCATGCGCTCGACACATATCTGCCCAAGCTCATACGCGCCGGCAAGCGTGTGGCCATCTGCGACCAGCTGGAGGACCCCAAGCTCACGAAGAAGCTCGTGAAGCGCGGCATCACAGAGCTGGTTACGCCAGGTGTGGCCATGGGCGACAACGTGCTCAACTATAAGGAGAACAACTTCCTTGCTGCTGTCCACTTCGGACGTGGCGGGGTGGTGGGCGTGGCGTTCCTCGACATCTCTACGGGCGAGTTTCTCACAGGCGAGGGTCCTGCGCCCTATGTGGAGAAGCTCATGGGCAACTTCCAGCCCAAGGAGGTGCTCTATGACCGCGCCTGCAAACAGCAGTTTGAGCAGGCCTTTGGCAACCGTTGGTGCGTGTTCGAGCTTGACGACTGGGTGTTCACTGACACCACAGCCCGTCAGAAGCTGCTGCGCCATTTCGGCACAAAGTCGCTCAAGGGTTTCGGCGTGGAGCATCTGCCCAACGGCATCATTGCCTCGGGAGCCGCCTTGCAGTATCTGGAGCTTACGCAGCACACACACATAGCCCACATCACGTCGCTCTCACGCATAGAGGAGGAGCGTTATGTGCGCCTCGACAAGTTCACCATTCGTTCTCTCGAACTGTTGCAGCCCATGCAGGACGACGGTGTGTCGCTGCTCGGCGTCATCGACCGCACAGCCACACCCATGGGCGGACGTATGCTGCGCCGCTGGCTCGTCTTCCCGTTGAAGGATGTCAAGGCCGTCAAGGCGCGTCTCGACATCGTCGACTATTACGCCCATGAGCCGGCCTTTGCCGAGTGCATGGACGATGCCTTCCACCGCATGGGCGACCTGGAGCGCATCACCAGCAAGGTGGCGGTGGGACGTGCCACGCCGCGCGAGGTGGTGCAGCTCAAGATGGCTCTACAGGCTCTCGTGCAGGTCAAGACGGCTTGCCAGCACGCCAAGAACGAGGCGTTGCAGAACATGGGCGAGCAGATACACCTGTGTGAGGCTCTCAGACAGCGCATAGAGAAGGAGCTGCAGCCCGACCCGCCACAGCTCGTGGCCAAGGGCGGCGTCATTGCCGACGGCTTCTCGCCCGAGCTTGACGAGCTGCGGCAGATCTCGCGCCACGGACGCGACTACCTGTTGCAGATCCAGCAGCGCGAGACGGAGCGCACGGGCATTGCCTCGCTCAAGGTGGGCTACAACAACGTGTTTGGATATTATCTTGAGGTGCGCAACACCTATAAGGACAAGGTGCCGCCAGAGTGGGTGCGCAAGCAGACGCTCGCCCAGGCTGAGCGTTACATCACCGAGGAGCTGAAGCAGTATGAGGAGAAGATCATGGGTGCCGACGAGAAGATTCTGGCGCTCGAGACACGTCTCTTCAACGAGCTTATTGCCGACATGCAAGCCTATATTCCGCACATACAGATCGACGCCACGGTGACGGCACGTCTCGACTGCCTGCTGTCTTTCGCCAAGGCTGCCGACGAGCACGGCTATGTGCGCCCCGAGGTGTCCGACGATGTTGTGCTCGACATAAAGCAGGGCCGTCACCCCGTCATAGAGACGCAACTGCCTGTGGGCGAGAGCTATGTGCCCAACGACATCTTCCTCGACAGCGACAGCCAGCAGATCATGATCATCACCGGCCCCAACATGGCGGGCAAGTCGGCCTTGCTTCGCCAGACAGCCCTCATCACGCTCATGGCACAGGTGGGCTGCTTCGTGCCGGCACAGAGCGCACATGTGGGCGTGGTCGACAAGATCTTCACCCGTGTGGGAGCGTCCGACAACCTCTCGCTGGGCGAGTCGACGTTCATGGTAGAGATGACCGAGGCCGCCGACATCCTGAACAATGTGACGCCGCGCTCGCTCGTGCTCTTCGACGAGCTGGGCCGTGGCACCTCTACCTACGACGGCATATCCATTGCGTGGGCCATCGTGGAGCATCTGCACCAGTACAGAAAGGCGAAGGCACGCACGCTCTTCGCAACCCACTATCATGAGCTCAACGAGATGGAGCGTCTCTTCCCGCGCATAAAAAACTATAATGTGAGCGTGCGCGAGGTCGACGGCAAGGTGATCTTCCTGCGCAAACTGATGCCCGGCGGCTCTGAACACTCGTTCGGCATTCATGTGGCAGAGATTGCGGGCATGCCGAAGAGCATCGTGCAACGCGCCAACGAGATCTTGAAACAGCTCGAGGCCGACAACGCACAGGTGGGAGCGCTTGAGCAGGACGGTCTGGCGGCTACGGCAGGCAACGGCTCTGCAGCGGGTGCCGTCGGCTCTGCAAACAACGGCTCAACAGGCACAGGCGGCTCTGCAACGGGTGCCAAGGCTGCAATAAAGCCAAAGGCCAGCAACGCCCCCACGCAGCGTCTTGGCTCGTCAGATGCCGTGCAGCTGAGCTTCTTCCAGCTCGACGACCCCGTGCTCTCACAGATCCGTGACGAGATTGTGGGCCTCGACATCAACAATCTCACGCCCGTTGAGGCTCTCAACAAGCTCAACGAGATAAAGAAAATTCTTAAGGGGCATTGATCATTGCAGGTGCTCGAATTTAGGACATTAATGTTCAAAAAAACAACGAGCGCGAAGCGCAATGTAAAAATTAATCATTGCGAAAGTTCGTTTAAACTTTTTTGGACACCTGTATAAAAAAACGGCTTAAAAGTTTAATATATCGCTTGTTTTGTTTAATTTTGCAGTATCTTACAGCACAATAGGATAACTATGCTTTAAGATAGAAAGAAAAACAGTAAGGACAATGTTGAATTTAGACAACTTTTACAAGGCGCGTTATGTGCTTAACAAGGTCATCAGAAAGACCACGCTGGTACACGCGCTGAAGGTCAACCCAGAGAGCGATGTCTACTTGAAGCCCGAATGTCTGCAGAAGACAGGCTCGTTCAAGATTCGCGGTGCCTACTATAAGATCTCACAGCTCACACCCGAGGAGAAAGCCAAGGGCGTGATTGCTTGCTCAGCTGGAAACCACGCGCAAGGCGTGGCGCTCGGTGCTACGGCCATGGGCATAAAATCGCTCATCTGCCTGCCTGAGGGCGCACCCATCAGCAAGGTGGAGGCAACAAAGCGGCTGGGTGCCGAGGTGTGCCTCGTGCCTGGCGTCTACGACGATGCCTACCAGAAAGCATTGCAGCTGCGCGACGAGAACGGCTACACCTTCATTCATCCCTTCGACGACGAGAACGTCATTGCGGGCCAAGGAACCATCGGTCTGGAGCTGCTCGACCAGCTGCCCGATGTTGAGGCAATCGTGGTGCCTGTGGGCGGCGGCGGACTGATCTCCGGCATAGCCTTTGCCGTGAAGTCGCTCAACCCCGAGGTAAAGGTCTATGGCGTGCAGGCCGAAGGCGCACCGAGCATGGTGCAGAGCTTGCATGACCACAAGCAGGAGACGCTGCCTTTTGTCTCTACCATTGCCGACGGCATTGCCGTGAAAGAGCCCGGCTCGCTGACCTTCGAGACCTGCTCACGTTATGTCGACGACATCGTGACGGTGAGCGAGGACGAGATCTGTGCTGCCATCCTGCATCTGCTTGAGGCTGAGAAGATGGTGGCAGAGGGTGCCGGTGCTGCCAGCGTAGCTGCCGTGATGTTCAACAAGGTGCCTGTAAAGGGCAAGAAGACGGCGTGCATCGTGAGTGGCGGCAACATTGACGTCACCATTCTCAACCGCGTCATCAACCGCGGTCTGACGAAGAGCGGACGCATCTGCACGCTCTGCATAGAGCTTGACGACAAACCGGGACAGCTCGTGCAGGTGAGCACCGTCATTGCGGAGCTGGGAGCCAACATCATAAGTGTGAGCCATGAGCGCAACGCCGACAGCGAGGCTGTGAACGCGTGTCTGCTGCGCCTCACCGCTGAGACAAAGAACCACGAGCATGTGGCAGAGATAAAGCGACAGCTCATGGAGAAAGGTTTTAAAATTATAGAATAAAGAAGATATGAAACAGATTCACACCGACAACGCGCCCAAGGCGCTCGGACCCTACAGCCAGGCCATTGAGGCCGGAGGCATGGTGTTCGCATCAGGACAGGTGCCCATTGACCCTGCCACAGACCAGTTTGTAGAGGGCGGCATAAAGGAGCAGACACGTCAGTCGCTCACCAACGCCCAGAACATCTTGCGCGAAGCAGGCACCGACCTGCACCATGTGGTGAAAACAACGGTGTTCCTCAGCGACATGGACAATTTTGCTGCCATGAACGAGGTCTACGCCGAGTTTTTCCAGCAGCCTTATCCAGCACGCTCTGCCGTGGCTGTAAAGACGCTGCCCAAGGGTGCTCTCGTTGAGATAGAGTGTATCGCGGTGAAGGGATAACTCCTTTTCGATCAACCGCAACAAGGCCCTTTCAACCGTAACAAGGTTCTTTTAACCGCAACAAGGTCCTTTCAACCGTAACAAGGTTCTTTTAACCGTTACAAGATCCTTTCAACCGTAACAAGGTTCTTTTAACCGTTACAAGGTCCTTTCAACCGTAACAAGGTTCTTTTAATCATTATAGAAAAAAGGCGAACACAAGCTTGGATGCTGTGTTCGCCTTTTTCCTGTTTATGGCTCGTCATGAGCCGTTTGTTTGAACATTGTGCCTATTCGCTGAACGTCACGCAAGAGGGCGGTAATCACAAAAAACTCTTGTTTTTAAACGATTGCATTATAATGAACAGAGTTTGAAAAAACTGACTTATAAGCGACAGTGCGTTCCTTTTCATATCTTACAATTTTATAGTGAATATTAAAAAAAAGTAATAAAAAGTAAATAAAATTTGTTTGTTTAAAATAATTTGTCTACTTTTGCTTTCTCATATATGACGAAAAAACTTGACCATATATAGATTGTGGCCAGAAGATCAGTGATTGTAAAAAGGAACCAAAAACATTATAAAAGATTGTTTGTATATGAAGAAAGTTTACAAAAAATTAGTGACTTGCTCACTTGCTGTGCTGGCATTGTGGCCAGCTACGGCGGTCAAGGCGCAGACGGCTGTCGATGACGGCCAGACCTTTTATGCGTATCGTATTGACCAATTGAAAAAAGATGCCCAAGGCTTTAGCACGACACCGGAGATTGGTTGGGTGACATTCAACACCAACGACACGACTAAGGTGACGCTGCTGAAGAAGATTAAGGGCTATTATGACATGGAGAAGGTGGGCGCTGGCGAGTATCTCGACGGCAAGATCTACACCTATGGCTATCAGTATGATGCTTCTGACTATGATGAAGCTTACCAGTCTACAAAATACATTGTGTATGATGCCGAGACCTTTGAGCCTCTGAAAACCATCAAGCGCTATGGAGAGCGCCGTGTGTCAGATATGACCTACGATTATACCACCAACACAATGTATGCGTTGGCAGAGGATAAGGCAACGAACAACCGCGAACTGCAAATTACCAGCCTGAACATTGTAAACACCGAGACGGGCGAACTGACCCGCGTGGGTGGCACGGGCGAGCTGTTAGGCATTAATGGCTACGGCAAAGTGGTGGACGACAACCTGGTGACACTGGCTTGCGACAAGAATGGCGACCTGTATGCCATGTCGGCCTACCGCCATTTCTATAAGATAGACAAGTTCACGGGCAAGGCTACCGAGATAGGCAAGGGGCACAAATTGGCTGTAGAATCGTTCTTCCAGTCGATGACCTTCGGTGCTGACGGCGTGCTCTACTGGGCGCAGCACACGGCTCACCCCTACTGATGGCTCACCACCATCAACACAACCACAGGTGTGCCCACAAAGATAGGCACGCTGGGCCACAGCGACAAGCTGACCTGCTTGTTCCAGAAACGCAGTCTGGTGAAGACTTTCCCGCTGGCCGTAACCGATCTGAAGGCGGTGAACGACGAGGTTAAGCACAACCAGGTGACGCTGACCTGGACATTGCCCACCAAAAACTATGATGGTACCGACGCCAACCTGACCGGGGTGCGCGTTTATCGTCTTGGCACGGCCGAGCCTATTGCTGAGTTAGGAAACGATGCCACATCGTTTGTTGACGAGCATTCGGACAATGGACAGACGGCCTATGAGGTGGTAGCGGTAAACGCCACTGCCCCTGGTGTGCCTGCCACCGTTAGCCTGTTTGCCGGCTACGACCAGCTGAAGGGCGTGAACAAGCTGCATGCGGTAAGAGACAAAGCCACCAACGAGGTGAGCGTGTCGTGGACAAAGCCTACGCAGACGGTGAACAAAGGCTATGCCGATTTCGACAACATCGTGTATAATGTCTATCGCGTAAATCTGATTTCGCAGACCTATGAGCAGCTGTCAGCAAACCAGAAGGAGCTCACCTTCAGCGAGGCTCTTTCTGACGAGGGCGTCTACTGTTATGTGGTAGAGGCTGTCAGCGGTGGCGTGATAGGCTTGGGTGCCAAGACAGAGAACATAACTGTGGTAGCGACAAAGGTGCCGCCCTTTACCGCTAAGTTTGAGAAAAACGGCGACGGCCTGTTCTGGACAGCGGCTAATCTTCCGCATAAATATGGTGCAGGATGGTCAATATCCACTTCTGTAGACAAAAATTTTGATGGCTACTATGCTCGTTTGTATAAGGCTTCAGCCAACGACCCGCTGAACGACTGGTTGATCTCGCCGCCAATACAGATGGAGAATGGTGAATATAACCTTTCTTATTATGGCAAGGGCTCGGCAGAGGACAAGTGGAGCTGGGCTGTGATGCTGAGCGACAACGACGAAGAACTCAGCAACTTTAACACGGAGCTCGACCGCCACGATGACGAGATCGTGTTTGGTGACAAGACGGTGCAAGGTGGATGGAAACAAGTATGCAACAAAAACTTCACCATCGCCACGCCGGGCATCTACTATATAGGCCTCCACGGCTATACCAAGGAGGGCTCTTACATCTCGCTCTGCATTGACAACCTGAGCATTACGCCAGTAACCTCTGGCATAAACAGCGTGAAGGACACGCCTGCTGCCAAGCTGACCTTCAAGGATGGCGTGGCTGAGGTATCGGGTGGTAAGACAATCAAACAGTGGACGGTGTATAACGCTCAAGGTCAACAGGTAATGCAGGGCTTGGGCAACGGAACGCCTAACGTGCAGATTGGCCTCTCGGCGCTGAACAACGGCCTCTATGTCGTGTGCGTCACCACTACTGATGGCGCCGTTCAGACTTTGAAGCTGAAGAGATAATAAGATAAAAACAACATAAAAGGCCGACTGTATGGAATGTAATTCTTATGCAGTCGGCCTTTTTCATGACTTCGTCATTCAAAAACATCTAATCTTTTTTACAAAATTGTTAATAGGGTGTTCAAAATTAATCGCATAACATCTTCTTATAAGATTCACATATCTTCTTATAAGATTCATATATGCGATTAATTTTGAACACCTGCTTATATGCTTTCTCATATGTTGAAACGTTAAATTTAGCGTAGAACAAAAAATATCTTCCGCTTTGTTGCGCTTTTTAGAAACAATCATTTATCTTCGCAATATTAATATAAGAATAAAATGGGAAAACACCATCTAAGGAAATAACGAAAGCAGAAGAGATTAGAAAACTGTATTTTGAACAAAAAGATAAATAGATATGGCAAAGATTAATTTAACACCACTGTCAACTGTCATTGATGAGGTTTGGGGCGAGAAAGGCACTCCCAAAAGAGACGCTATGGAAGAACAGCTGAAAGAAGAAGTAAACTCTTACTCCTTAGGGGAGGCTATTCGCAAGGCTCGTTTGGCTCAAAACCTTACACAGGACGAACTTGGCAAACGTGTTGGTGTGCAGCGGTCACAGATTTGTCGTTTGGAGAGTGGCAGAACTAACATAACCATTCCCGTAATGAGTCGTGTCTTTCAGGCATTGGGCATTGCTACAGCCACGCTTGATTTGGGAGTGGCTGGGAAAATAGCGTTGTGGTAATCATAAAAACCTCTTGCTTTCAAACGATTGCATTATAATGAACAGAGATTGAGAAAACTGCCATATAAGCAACAACGCGGTTTTTTTGTTAATAGGGTGTTCAAAATTAATCGCATAACATCTTCTTATAATATTCACATATGCGATTAATTTTGAACACTTGCTTATATGCTTTATATGCCAAAATACTTGTGTCCAGGTAAAAATGACAGCAGCTTGCCGGTAATCACACAGCACAGAAAGGCAAGCAGAGCTATGCAGGGGATAGCTGCCCAAACAGGTATGAGCGGCTCTGCCTGGTTGCCGTTCACAAAGAAACCGGCAATAGGGGCCAGGAAGAACAGGTGCATCAGATACATGCTGAACGAGAGGCGGGAAATGTCTGTAATCCATCTGGGGGCTTCTTTCTGCTCAATACATGTGAACAGCAGGAAGGCACCAAAGGTGGCCAGCAGCACGTTGGGCGTACAGAATTCCCACGACCATTCAAGCATAGGTGTCTCTATGATCTGACCGGGAACACCCTTCCACCAGAATGACCAACCTGTAAAGGCACCACCTATGAAAAGGCAGGTCAAGCCGATTCTCATTCTCTTGCCCCGATTCCAGGTGATGTGCTTTCTGATGTAATGTGCCAGCACCAGATAGCCCAGGTAGCCTGAGCAGTACCAGAGCATTGTAAACCCATTCCAGAAACATTCGCCCCAAAGCTCACGGGTGACAAATCTGTGAAGCCATGGAATGAAGGTTGAGAGAATGAAAATGCCGATGAATGTGAGTTCCTCTTTGGCCGTTGATTTTTCCAGCCAGGGCGAGACGACAGGGATGATGAGGTAGAGCGAGATGAGCGGATACATAAACCACAGGTGTCCGGCCATTGGTGAGAAATTGAACGGCAACATCCAAAGACCGTCCAAAGCTTCGTTCCACGTCCATTGGCCGAGCATGGCGGGGATGAAAGTGTAAAGGAGCTGAAAGACTATAAATGGTGGCAGGATGCGCATGAATCGCCGTTTATAGAATGAGTGCATCGTCATGCCCTCCTTCATTGGCACAAGAAGGAAAGCACTCACCACCATGAACAGAGGCACGCAGATGCGGCTTAACGCTCCGTCATAGAACGAGACCCAGAAGCGGTTGCTTTCGTTGGCCAGCATTGACACATTGCCGGCCAATCCTGAGCTGTCTGCACCATAGAAATTTTCGCTGGCATGAACAAGCATGACCAGAAAACAGGCCACGACGCGGATGTACTCAATAAAAACTATTTGTTTCTTTTCCATGTTTTGTTTGTGTTTTTGCTAGATTGATATAGAATGCAAAGGTAAGAAAAAAACAAGAAGCTCACAAGTTTGTGGCTTGTCTTTTGCACCGCCAAAAACAAACGAAAAAGAGGGCGCGGAAAACTGTATATTTATGCAGTTTCGCCCTCTTTTTTAGTGGCGTTTTAAAAGAGCCCAACTTACGATTTGAAAGTGCCCAAATGACGTCCTCAAAGAGGCTCTTTGAGGAGCTCATTAAGGCCCTTTGACGAGCTCAAAGAGGCCCTTTGACAAAACCACCCTTGTTTTAAGAGTTGTTAACAAAAACAATAAGTTAAACCAGCTATATTTTTCAAAACAGAAAGCAAAAGGCCTATTTTTGCTTACAACCGCTGTTTTGGATATTTATTCACTTTAAGTCCCCGTTTTGCATAAATATGCAAAACATCAACCTTTATGCAGTATCCATTTTTCAACCTTTTCACGCGGTTTCCGACTAAGACAAGAAACATGTTTTTTGCTTGCGGTTGTTTTAAAGACAATAGAGACAATAGGGACAATTTTTTAATTTGCTATAAGCTCACGCTATAAAACATGCTAAAAAAATAAGCAAAAAATAATGCAATAATATCACGCGAAAAAATGAATTGTCCCTATTGTCTCTATTGTCTTTAAAACAACCGCAAGCAAAGATTCAAAATGCGAAAAAGAATTGTCCCTATTGTCTCTATTGTCTTTAAAACAACCGCAAGCAAAGATTTCTTTTGTCGTAAAAAACAACCGTAAGCAAGAAACAGATATATTGCTTTAAAAACAAAAAAGCGTCCTCAAAAAGAGCATACAAACCAAGCATGGTTGTAAACCCTCTTTGAGGACGCAAGCTATAAAACAGTGATTAAATCACCACACGTTAATCGTCGTCTTCCTTAGCAGCGGGGAACTTCATGATAGCGAAGCCAGTCTCTGTACGTCCCACATACAGCCACAGCACGCTGTCGTTGCCGTTGGCATCCTTCTCAACATAATAGTTGGTATTGATGCCCGGAGAGATCAAACCGCTACCGCCAATGAGAAGGCTATATGCAGCAGCATGGCTTTCAGCATCGTTGAAGAGTTGGAACGCCTCCTGTGTGTTGCCGCCCTTTGTCAGGTCATAGACATGCATGCCAGGAGTAGCCGAACTTGTACTACCGAATTGAACAGGAGCTGTGAGCAGATAACGAGCGCCGTTGAACGTGAAGAGGCGAGCGTCGTCGCTCTCTGCAGCCACGGTGTTGGTGTTAAGACGAATCTTAGAGTTCAGACCCTCGTCGCAGAGAGCGAGGTTCATGCCGCTAAGCTTGCCTGTGCTGCCCAAGAGGTTTACACGAGCACCGCTAAGGATGTAATCGTCTGTGCCCTCAATGCGGTTGATGTGCATACACAGACCGGCCTTGTTGTCGCTCTGAAGCTCAATAGAGGCAGGTGTGCCCACATTCTTGAAGTTGGAGATAGGTATGCGCAGTGTCTCAGAATAGTCGTTGGCAGGGAAGAACACGAAGCCGTTACCATCCTTGTCGAGGTTCAGCGACATAACGTCGCCGTGACGGTTGGCAGCACCGGCAATCTGGCTCACGTCGATGTCGGCGATGCACTCGGGCTGTGAAGAAGGATCCTCATAATAGTAGATCTTCAGAGGCGATGCAGGAGCGCCAGAGAGGCTTGCGAGGTAGATATGTCCACCAGCCAGTGCGCCAGCGTTGTAGGGGAAGGTACCACCGCTCACGCCCTCGAGCGAGAGGCTGATAGGATTGACCGTGCCCTGCTCCAGGTCAGACACCTTAAGGAGGTGTGCGCCGGGTGCTGACGGATCATCGGCTGTGGGGTTGCGGTAGCAGATGAGCACATACTTGCCATCGAAGGCTGTGCAACGTGTCTGTGCGCTCGCGATATACTTGTAGATGCTTCTGCCTGTGAAGTTGCAGATCTCGGTGCCTTGCTCGAAGTTGGCTCCAAACACTGGCACGCGCTTGCGAACAGTCATGAAATAGTCTTTATAGCGGTTATGGTTCTTGACGCGCAAGAGCTTTGTGACCTGTGTGGTCGCTTCGTCCATAGAGAAGTCGAGCACATCGGTTGCGGGATCAAGAGAGGCACCGTCTGACATAGTGGCACTGATCTTCAGATTGGCGAAATCAGACTCCTTGTCGAGTTTCGGAAACTTGATGGTCTTGGCATCTTCATCGATGGTACCTTCCACCTCGATGTTGCCCTCAGCACCAGAATTCAGAATTTTGATGCTTAACAGATCGTTGGCATAAGGATTCTCCGTTGCCGATGGATAGTCGTCGGAGCAGCCAGCGAGCATGCATCCGGCAGCGAGGGCCGTCAGCATGAATAAGTGATTTATCTTTAGCATAATATCATTCTTTTATTTACAGAACTATCTCAAATTTACAACATACGCGGAGCGTTTTGTGTTAAACATTCTTGCGCTCCATAGGTGCTCAGGCGCTTCGCGGAGTTATTTCCATTAATTGAACATTAATGACAATTAATGGGTCATTAACGGAAATTAATGTTAAAAAAAACACAAGCGCAAAGCGCGATGTAAATGTCAATTTTGTTTGAGAAAGCTCAATTATTTATTTAAAACGTTGCTTTTCCACTAATTGTTCGTTGATGGCCAACCCGGTGTCTGTGTCAGCGTGTAACCGTGGATCTGGTAGTCGTTGATCTGGTTTGTGCCGATAGGACAGAGGTAGGGGTTCACGTTTGTGATGTTGAGGAACGGCTGACGCGGCTCGGTCGTTTCGGCCTGGAACCAGCCCTTGACCTGGCGTTTGTTGTTGCCGTCATAGACCACGAATTCGCCATTTGCCTTCTGAACGCGAAGCTTGCCCACATAGTTTTTCATGTCGCCAAGCATGCTGTTCTTGCCGCTGCGGCTGATGTCGACGTATGCACCGAAGAGGATGTCTGGGTTCTCGGTGGTGTCCATGTAGTTGAGCTTGTGCCAACGGCGCAGGTCGATGATACGTCCTTGCTCGAAAGCAAACTCCATGCGGCGCTCACGACGGATCTCCCACAAGAGCTGTGGCACGTCGGCATCGCGGTCGGGGTCGTCAGGCAGGGTGGCAAGCTCCATGTGGGCAGTCTTCTGCACACCGAGAGCCTCCTGGCCGGCGTCGAGAGGACGGTCACGAATGGCGTTGATAGAGATGTCAATGTCGTCCTGGGTCACAGCAGCGCCGCCAAGGGTCTCAAGCTCTGCCTTTGCCTCGATCCAGTTGAGGAGTACCTCCGAGTAGCGAAGCACGGGGAAGCCCGTTGTGTTGTTGGTTCCTGTCCACGCTGTGGCAGGTGTGCCGCCCGGCTCCGACAGATAGTTGAGAGCAGCGCGAGGAATGAACTTGACAACATAGAGCATGCTTGAACGAGAGCTGTTGGTCAGCGAATCGTAGAAGGTAGCCTCGAAACGGGGGTCGCGGGTCTTGATAAGCTTCTCCAGACGGAAGTCGGTGGCGCTTGCCACGGTCGACTCCTGATAACTCTTGCCGTCAACACAGCAGAACGACTTGATAAGGTCGGCGGTGGGGCCTTGTGCCAATGCCTCGTTCACGTTGCAATAAGAAGCCACACAGTGGGTCTTGCCCAGCGAGCTGTCATACTTGCGATAGAGGAGCACGTCCTTGGCCTTGGTGAGGTCTGTAGAGCAGAACAGGTCGCGGAACGGGGTGACGATGGCATATCTGCCACTGTTGATCACCACGTCGCCAGCGGTCTTTGCAAGCTCGAAGAACTTCTGTGCGCGCTCGTTGTTGTTGTAATAATATTTCTGCCAGCTGCCCTCGTAGAGAGCGTAACGGCAAACGAGAGCGGCTGCCATGTAGCGGTTGATGTTGCCCTCGCCATCGCTCTTGCGGATGTTGTTAAGGGCAAAATCGAAGTCTTCATAGACCTTGTCCATGACCTCGTCGCGCGGTGTGCGGTCTTTGTAGACCTCGTCGCGGTCGAGGTTGGAGAGCTCGTGCTCATAATAAGGCACATCGCCAAAGACGTTGACCAGGCGAGCATACTCGATGCCGTGGAACAGACGGGCGAAGCCCATCCAGTGGTTGTAAGCCTCATCGCTGAGCGAGCCTTTCATACGGTCTTCCAGACGGTCGCGCATGATGTTGATCTTGCGGATGAAGGCGAAGTTCCATGTCGGACCCTGATATTCGCTCTGATAGTTGCTTGTGGTGGTCGTAATGGCACCCTTAGAGAGGGGCACCTGACGCGTGAAGTTGGTCTGTGACGAGTTGCTGAGCGCGTCGTCGCTGAAGCTGGTGTTGTTGACACCGGGAGCATAATAGACTGTCCAGCCTGTACCGTAGCCAGGGAAGAAATAGTCGTAGAAGCTGTTGGCGTAGAGACGCACCTTGGCTTCATTGTCCCAATAGTTGTCGTCCTCCTTCTCTGTCTTTGAAGGACGGTCAAGCACATCGCTACAGCTGGTGAAGCCCATGAGACCTATCAGGGCGATGGCTATTATAGAAAAAATATTGTGTTTCATGATTACTAATCTTGATTAGAATGAAAGTTGTAAACCGAAAGAAAGCGACTTGAAGACAGGTGTACCTGTACCTGTGCGTCCGAGGTTATAGTTGTCAGAGAACATTGAGTAGCCTGAGATAGCCTCGGGGTCGATGGGCAGACCGCGCAGATGGTCGAAGGTGAAGAAGTTTTCAAGCGACATGTACACGCGCAGGTTGTTGATGTAAGCCTTCTTCATCCACTTCTGCGGGAAGGTGTAGCCGAAGTTGATGTTCTTCACACGCAGGTAAGCCATGTTGAGCAGATACTTGCTCTGTCTCTGCATGGTGAAGCCTGTGTTGCTGCCGCCGAGGTCCCAAGCACGGGGATAGTAGGCGTCGGTGTTGTCTTCTGTCCAGTAGTCCTTACAGAAAGTCTCAGGCATGGCGCCTTCCTTAGCGTTCCAGCCGGGGATGGCGAGCTGACCGGCACCCCAGATCTTGCGCTTGCCGATGCCTTGGCAATAGATCGAGAAGTCGAAGCCCTTGTAGTCGGCACCCAGACGGAAGCTGTACTCGTAGCGCGGTGTAGAGTTGCCGATAACCTTGAGGTCGCCGTGGTCGCCATTGGTGTTGTTGCCGTTGTCGATGTAGCCGTCGCCGTTAAGGTCAACAAACTTGACGTCGCCGGGAGAGCAGATGAGCTTGTTGTTGTCCTCGAAGGCCACCTGATAAACAGGATACGGAGTGTTCTGCACATGTGTGGTGCGGGCGGTTCCCTTGTAGATGACGGTTGTCTTCTTGATCTGGCCGTTCTCGTCATAAACGAAGTCGCCCTTCTGGTACAGACGGTCGGTAACGTAGCCATAGATGTCGCCATAACGACGGCCGGTAGAGAACGTGGTGCTCAAAGAACGGTCTTCCCACGGTGTGAGGTAGTCGGCACCACGAACGGTCTTGGTGGTGGCGTCAGAGATCTGGAAGTTGGCTGTGATGCCAAGACCGTTAGAGAAGCGGTGACGATAGTCGATAGAGAACTCCCATCCGCGTGTCTCCAGCTCGCCGTAGTTGCCGTTTGGCACACTTGCGCCAAGGGTCTCAGGCATGCTCTCGCCAGGGATAATCATGTCTTTTGTGCGGCGTGTGTACCAGTCGAACGATGCACCCAGCTCGTTGTTGAGGAAGCGGAGGTCGACACCCAGGTTGAGGGTCTCGATGCGCTGCCATCCGATGTTGGCATCGACGAGTGACGGGGTTCCGAAGTAAGTGTACTGCTTGCCATCGTAGCCAATCCAGTTGGTCTGACCGCTTCCAAGGATTGAGTTGTAGAGGTTGTTGGCTACCGACTGGTCACCGATAGAACCCCAAGAGGCACGCAGCTTACCGAACGAGAGCACCTTCTCAAGAGGCTTCATGAACTTCTCGTTGGTGAACACCCATCCTGCCGAGAATGAGGGGAACCATGTCCAACGCAGATCCTTCGGGAACTTGGATGAACCGTCGCGACGGAGGTTGGCCTCGAAGAGATACTTGTCCATGAAGGCATAGTTGATACGACCGAAATAGCCAAGCTGGCTGTCCCAGTTGCGGCCGGCGCTGATGAACTGGTCACCCGATGCCAAGGCAAACTGTGGGTTGGTGGGGTCTATGAGGTCGGTCTTCTTGCCTGTGTATGAGCTCCAGTCGCTGCTTACGAGGTTCATACCGAGCATGAACTTGAAGGCATGCTCCTTCTCCTTGCCGAGGTAGAGACGGTAGGTGGTGTAAGCATTGAGGGTGTTCTGGTTGCGCTTATACGAATAGTTTGAAACTGAGCTGATGGTGTTGTTTGAATAATAATTCTGGTAGGGGAAGCGGAAACCGGGCATTGCACCCTCGGTTCCTGCCGGTACCTGGTTGCCATTGGCGTCTACATAAACCTGCTGGCCGTTCTCGTCGATCCACTCGGAAGGAGTGTACCATGTCTGGCCGCCGCTATACTCTATTACAGAGGTGTTCTTGTCGGTGGTCTGGTGGTCGTAGATGTAGTCGACCTGAACGTCCCAATCTTTTGTGATGTTAAAGGTGGCGCCGAGGTTTACGTTGAAATATTTGTTTTGCAGGTTGTCGGTGTTGCTCTGTGCAACCTCCGATACCGGCTCACGCAGGTTGTTGCCAAACTGGTCGTTCACACCCTCGGGCATGAGGCGGCTCCAACGGTAGATGTAAAGCCATGGGTCGGCAACGGTGGTTCCTACGCCTGGATAACGCTTGTTACGGTCAGAGTAGAGAGCGCCGCCACGCACGGTTACATACTTGTTGATTTCTGACGAGACGTTGACCTTTGCGTTGTAACGGCGGAAGTCGTCGTGCTTGGCAGCACGCATCATGCCGTCCTGGTTGAGCAGACCGAGACCGATGTTGTAAGAGGTCTTGCCGCTCTTGCCATTTACAGAGAGGTTGTGCTGTGATGAGGGAGCCCAATCGCGGATCATGGCCTTCACACCGTCGAAGAGACGATAGCCAAACTTGTTGGTGCCGTCAAAGTACCAGTCGCGGCCGTAAACAATAGGATCGTTGTATTTCACTTTGCCGCCATACTTCTCCTGCCATTCCACGGCCTTGGCATAGCTGTCTTCGTCGATACGCCAGAAACCGCCCGCAGGCATGGCGCCGCCACGGTTGATCTGCGCGTCGAGGGTGTAACGCAGTCCTTCAAGGCCTGCCATCTTGATGTCGTTGGCAAGGTGCTGGAACGAGAAGTTGTTGGTGTAGGTAACCTCAAATTTCTCGGTGTTGGCACCCTTCTTCGAGGTGATAAGCACAACGCCGAAGGCTGCCTTGGCACCGTAGATTGAAGAGGCAGCGGCATCTTTCAACACAGAGATCGACTCGATGTCGTTGGGGTTAACCATCTGGATGCTGGGAATCTCGACGTTGTCGAGAAGGATGAGAGGGTTGTTGTTGCCGTTGATAGAGGCCACCTGACCACGGATCTTGATGAGAGGGTCAGAGCCTACCTCACCTGTAGGTACAACAACGTTCATGCCGGGAACAACGCCCTGAAGACCACGGCCGGCGTCGGCGATAGGACGGCTTCCAAGACTCTTGTTCACGTCGACAGAGGTAACGGCACCTGTGAGGTTGGCTTTTTTCTGGGTGCCATAGCCCACAACCACGACCTCGTTGAGCTCCTTGCCGTCCTCAACCATCTTGATGGTCATGTTGGGCTTGGCCTGAACGGTTGTTGGGACGAAGCCGATGTAGCTCAGCTCCAATTGTGATTTGGGCTTTACAGTTATTGAGAAATTGCCGTCGATGTCGGTGATAACGGTGCTCTTGCCACCTTTCTCTGTGACGGTGACACCTACAAGCGGCTCACCATTGGGGTCGGTCACATGGCCTTTCACCGTGATGGTGGCTTGCTGCACTACATCTAAGGCATACGCTGTACTGGCCGCGCTTCTGACCAGGCTTCCATCGGCAGCCATGACATTGGCTGAAGACAGCAAACCGAGCATAAGACATGCGCAAGCTGTTTTCCGAACAGAGTGGCACTGTGTGTGGAAACAATGTCCCCTTTGCTTAACGAAATAAGTAACTATACTCATGTTAGGTTGGATAAATAGGTTAATATAATTTTTTATTTGAGTTATTTGCGATTCGGTTTTATCATGGGCAAAGTTAACAAAAATTTATGAAAGCAACGGTAAAAGCGCCGTCTTTTTTTCAAAAATATCAAAAAAGGTGTTAAAGAACAGCATTAAAGACAAAGAAGACACCATGAAAAAAAAGAAACAAAAAAAACGGGGCTTATAAAACTTTCAAAAAGCCTTATAAGCCCCATCCGTCTAAATATCTAAAACAAGCCTCATTTATCTAAAACAAGGCCTGTCTGTCTAAAACTAACCCCATTTATCTAAGAACAAGGCCCATCTGTCTAAAAATGAATTTTCACATCAACGCCTCCCGTCACAGGACAGCCGCGTTGGGCAAAGCAGCGGGTGGAGCCTGTGGCGGCACTGCTCAGAGCGAAGGTGTTGTAGCGGGTGTCGGTGAGGTTGCGGCCCCACAGACTGACGGTGGTTACGCCGAGCTTCACGTCGGCATGGGCACCAAGCAGGGCATACATCTTCTGCTTATACTGGTTGGCCTCATCCCAATAGATGCTTCCCTGGGCCGAGAAGTCGAAACCGAAGCGCACCCACTGGCAGATACCCTTGCTGAACGGCACGGTGTAAGAAGCGGCGGCACCGACGGTGTGCATGGGCACGAAGGGCACGCGCTTGCCCTTATAGCTTATCGGCTCATACTGGCCGTTGACCTTCAGACTGTCGGTGTAGTCGGTAAAGGTGGCATGGGTCATACCGTAGCTCGCACGCCACTCAAGGCGGTTGTTGAGGGCTGAACCGCGCAAGGCTGCCTCGATGCCACAGCTGCGACTCTTGCCGGCGTTCACCATCATACGACCGAAGCCGTAGGTGCCTGCCATGACAGACAGCTGCTGGTTGCGCACCTGCATGTAATAGGCGGCGAGATCGAGGTGCAGGGAGCCAGAGAAGAGGTTGAGGTGGGCGCCAAGCTCATAGTTCCAGCTCGTCTCGGGCTTATAGGCGATGGTCTTGTTCACGCGGTCATAGTCGGCCTCGGTGTGCGGCACGTCATAGTCGCCCTGCTGTGCGCGACGGGCGTTGGCCATGAGCTCGGTCTGAAGGATGTCAGAAAACATCTGTATGTTGAAGCCGCCTGAGCGGTAGCCCTTGCTCACGGTGGCGTAGACGTTGCTGCCGCGTTCGTCGGTGGTGAACGTCAGACCCACCTTTGGCAGGAGTTGGTTATAGGCTTTATGGGTGCCATGGTTAAGGGCTGAGGTGACGAGGCGTGTTGCTGCCGTGCCCATGACAGTGGAGTTGAGGGCCATTATGGCTTTCGTGTCGTAGTTGATGTCTACGCGGTTGAGGTCGTAACGCAGTCCGAGGGTTGCGGTGAGGCGGTCGGTGAGATGAACGTTCGACTCATGGAACACGCCGACATTGAACTGTGGCGTGCGGAACACGCCAGGCACCTTCATGTCGGCAGACATGCTCACACCACCGGCTGCATCGACAGCGGCTTGGGCGCGTGTCATTGCAACCTCTTGCGGCATGCCTTGCGCCATCATCCTTTGAGCCATGGCCGACACGATGCCGTTATAGGTCACGCGCTGCAAGGCGGTGGAGATGGGCTGTGTGATGCCGGGACCGAAGAACACGGGGGCGTCTGTCTTGAGCCATTGGTATGAGAGGAAGGCACCGCTGGTCCAACGCCAGATGCCCGCGGTGGTGCTCTTGACGGTGAGCTCCTCGGTCAGGGCGTTCTGTAGCTGGCGCTGCGTGAGGTGCATATAATCGGTTGAGGTGTAGTCTTGATCCATGAGCATGTCGTCGCGCAGCAACTGGTACGACGTGGTCGAATGGAGCTCGAAGCCTTCGGCACGGTAGCCAAGCTTCAACGCCGTGAGGAGCATGTTGCGCTTGTAAGAGCCGGGATAGTTGGTCGACGGCTGCTCGGTGGCACCGTCGGCGGGGTTGAACTGACCATAGGCAAAACCTTTCTGGCGCGTAAACTGGTAATCGGCTATGAGGTCGGCAGAGAAGCGCGAGGTGGGACGAAGCATGAAGCGCAGACGTGCACCTGCCTCATCGCTGTTGTCGGCACGCTTGTCTGTGAAGGTGTTGCGCAGGAAGCCGTTCTGACCATTATAGAAAGCTGCCAGCGAAAGGGCGGCGCGGTCGCTAAACTTGGCATAATGTGCCAGCTCAGCGTTGCGCCACAGGCGGGTGCCGATGCCAAGATGCAGGTCGGTGCCTTGATGTGAGAACGGGTCTTTGGTGTAGATCTTTACCAGTCCGCCCTCGGTGTTCTGGCCGTAGATGGTGCCTTGGGGACCGCGAAGCACGTCCACACGGTCGGCTTGGTAGAAGTGCATGTTGAAAGCGGCTTTGTTGATGACGGGCATGCCATCAACATATATTCCAACAGCAGGGTTGTTTATGCGCGAGCCGATGCCACGAACATACATGGCTGAGGTGTAACGCGAACCATACTCGGGCATGACGAACGACGGCACGAACGCTGACAGCTGTCGAAGGTCGGTGGCATGGAGGCTCGTGAGCTGACGGGCACCAAGCGAGGTAGAACTAAGGGGCTGCATACGCAGCCTGTACTGTTCTTTAGGCTGCACTGCCACTACAACCTCGTCGATATCGAACACCCGTGAACTGTCAGCAAAGAGGCCGTTGCCCGGAGATGTTATCCTATTATCCTTTGCCTTGGTTCCTATTACCTTATTATTTTTAAAAGCATTCTTTTCTGTTGTCTTATTTAAGGAAACCTTGTTTGCAGCAGCATTGCTTGCAGCTGCCTCTTTCTCAGAAGCCTTGCTTGCATTTACCACTTTCTCTGAAGCCTTGCTTGCATTTACCACTTTCTCAGCAACCATGCTTTCAGTTATCCCTTTTTCTGTAACCTTTGTGCCTGTAATCTCTTCCATGCCGTTGTTACCCGTCACCCCACAGTTTGTCGCTGCAAAAGCAGCATTGGGAGCGAGGGCCATCAGCAAGAGAGCGGCAATCGTTTCATTTGTCTTTTTCATATCGGCTGCAAAATTACACATTATTCCCCACCCCCACAATCCTAAAATGTTATGATTTTGGCGTTTCATGGCGACATAAAGCAATTGGGGTTTTGCGATTGTTTCGATATTTTTTCGTAAATTTGCAAGCATTTCAACATGTTTAAAAAGATTTCGACATAACTTTAAAAAGAACGAAAGAAAAAAAGAATGAATGATAAACTGATAGCTGTAAGTCTTTTTTCATCTTCTGGCATAGGCGATCTTGGACTTCAAGCCAACGGCATAGACACGGTTATAGCCAATGAGCTGTTACCGCAGCGTATGCAATTGTTCTTACACAATCACCACGAAACAAAGGGGTTCTGCGGAGATATATGGAAGATGAAGGATGAAATTGTCGGCTATTATAAAGACACATTCGAAACAAGCCCGTTTCTACTCATAGCCACCCCACCCTGCCAAGGCATGTCGTCAAACGGAATGGGAACCATTCTTAACAATCTGAAGAAAGGCATACGACCACAGTTTGACCCTCGCAACCGGCTTATCATACCAGCCATAGAGATAATAAAAAAGTTGCAACCCGAATGGGTCATTCTTGAGAATGTGCCCAACATGACAAACACCGTTATTGAAGACGGAGATAGGGTTATAAACATCATTGACTTTGTGTTTCGAGAGCTGGGCGACGCTTATGTGGGCAAGCCTTATGTTGTCAACGTTGCAGACTATGGCGTTCCACAAAACCGACAACGCCTTATAACGATATTGACAAGAACAGAAAAGGGCAAAAAACATTTTAAAAAGTATGCCACGTTCTTGCCAGCACCTACACACTCTGAAAAGCCGACTCTCTTCACACACCAATGGTTAACGGTGAGAGACGCTATCGGCAATTTGCCGCCAATAAGCTCACGCAAAGGTTGCAATGTCTGCCAATCTAATCCGCTACACAAGGTGCCTTTGCTTGACGATGTCAAACTGTCGTGGGTCACGAACACGCCTGAAGGTCAAACAGCCATGAACAACCAGTGCATAAATCCCAGCTGTATGTACCAAGGAAACGCCCTGCATGGAGCATGTCATAACTCGGAAGGGGTAAACAAGGCAAATACCAACACTCCTCTCTATTGTGAGAAATGTGGGGCTTTGCTGCCGCGACCTTACACCATAGACAAAGCGACAGGACAGAAACGCATAATGAAAGGGTTCGTCAGCGCATATAAACGCATGTCATGGGACAAGCCTGCAAGCACGCTCACCCAAAACTTTCAATATGCATGCAGCGACAACAAGCTTCATCCGTCGCAAGACAGGGTGCTCTCTCTTTATGAAGGTATGATCCTACAAACCATTGCGCAATATCCTTATTCGTTTGAAATAAACGGCAAGCTTGTGGCGGATGGACTAATAAGAGACACCATCGGTGAGAGTGTGCCTCCATTGCTGATAGACAAGATTGTGAAGAACATTCTTAAAATAAGCAAAAAAAGCTGAGATCCAGTAAGGAAGCGTTAAAGCTTCCACCAAAAGAGGGTGTGTCATCATCGCGGCACATTCTCTTTTTTTTATTTCATTTCTTTATTTCACTTCTTTATTTCACTTCGTAACCAATCCATTTTTGCCTTGATAACAATTCGATGTATTGTGGAGAATCGATTACAGCTACCCAATGGTCACACATCTTTCTTATGCCTTTCGAATTCATTATCGACACGCTGGTAGTACGTCCGCCATCCTCTTTGGGCTGAACAACCTTTCCCCAATCGTCAACGCAAAGACGGTCACAATAGAACGCTGCAACATAAACGGGAAGACCGTCAATGAAATCCCACAACACACCTAACAGATGGTTGGTCTCGCGATGATGGGCTTTCCAATCGAACGACACGATGTGGTTCACGCGCTGCTCGCCGATGAGCGGTTTTGTAATGTTTTTAGCTTTCGATGCTGACGGTGTGCTTCCACAGGTCGCCTTCACTTCGATGCCGCCATACTTGAACGGGCTGAAATGTTCTTTGTCGACAGGATATTTTTTGCCTTCTTTGACGGTGTATAAGCTTTCAAGATATCTTTTCTTCACAGGCGTGTCCACAAGCAAAAGGTCGGGATAACCGTCTTGATGTAAATTTGAGACAAGCTTACCGTCAGAAACCTTTGCCACACTTCTTGCAAAATATTCGCCTATCATGCCGCTGAGATTCCTCATGCCAAGGGTCTCAAAAATGTTGATGTCAAATTTCATCGTCGTGTCGCTCAACTCCTTCAAAGCTCTGTTGGCATAATTCATTGCTTCAACAATGTCAGCAGAAGAAAGCACAAAACGATTTTTATATAAAATGTTGACCTTGGGATTTGTTACATACACCTTATTCATAGTTCATAAGTTCTGATTTGGAAATGTCAAGAGCCTTGGCTATCTTGGCTATAACAAGCAAAGAAGGACTCTTTTCACCACGCTCAATCTCTCCCATGTAAGTGCGGTTTATGTTACATCGGAAAGAAAATTGTTCTTGTGAAAGGCCTTTTGCCCGTCGTAATGCGGCGACTTGTTTGCCAAACTTTATGTTCTCGATCTCTTTTGTCATTTTTTATAATCGTTTGATTGTTCAAAATTAAGAATAAAGCAGCATTTAATCAACCGTCAATAGACGGTGAAAAGAAAATTTATTATTGGGAAACTGTTGGTCGTCGTAAATAAAATGTTTAACTTTGCAAGGATATGAGATGTAAGCGGCTTTTTTAAAGACATAAAGTTTTTTAAAAGATAAAAGACATAAAGTTTTAAAAGACATAAAGTTTACAAGACATAAAGTTTTTAAAAGATCTCTGTTAAAAAACCTGAGATTTAAAAGTCTGACTTTCAAAAGCAGGCATATCACATTTAAAAGACAATCTACCCATAGATAACAAAACTTCAAATTATGACTACACGACACACTGGCAAGAACATCAAGATTTTTCTCAGCAGCACGTTCAGAGACATGGATGCCGAACGCGATGCAATAATGAACCGCGTTTATCCAGCGGTAGCGCAACAGTTGGCACCACATAACATTCATGTCGACTTCATTGACCTGCGTTGGGGCGTGAGCACAAGCGACGTGGACGAAGCAGAACGTGAGAACCATGTGCTGCGCGAGTGTATTGACGGCATACAGAGCTCACGACCGTTCTTCATCGGTCTGCTCGGCGACAGATACGGATGGGTGCCGTCTCAAGAGAGCTGGGACGCCATTGTGGGCGGCATGACCAACAACGAGATGCAGTTTATAAACAGCGACACGACCCAGGCACGAAGCGTTACGGAGCTGGAGATACTCTTCGGTTCGCTCATGGACACCGACAACCTGCACCGCAGCTTCTTCTGCTTCCGCTCGCCAGAGGCTTATAAAGACATGGACAACGCACACCGCGCGCTCTACTGTGAACAGGGTGACGAGGCGACACGACGTCTGAAGCTCCTGAAGGAAAAAATCACGAGCACCATGCACGCCCACTCGCTCGACCGCAACATCTGCCAGTATGGCTGCCGATGGAACGGACAGCACCTCACACAGCTCGACACGCTTGTGGAGTTTCTGACCACGGCGCTCGTACAGGAAATAATGCTCTACGAGTGTGAGGACGCCACGGCAAACCCCGACAACGCTTACGAGGCTATCTACGACAAAGTTCAAGAGCAGATAACACAGAGCAACCAGCTGTTCTGCGGACGCGAGGGCTGGCTGCAATGGCTGACCAACTATATAGACGACGAAAACAACAAAGGCAAGGTGCTGCTGATGACGGGCATGTATGGCTTCGGAAAGACCGCCTTGCTTTGCAAGTTATATGAAGAGCTTGAACAGAAAGATGGTTACGAGCCTTACATCTACTTTGCCGACCGCCGCAACACCAACTGCCGGCCTGAGATGCCGCTGAAGTGTTGGTTGGCAGACCAACGCACCGAATCGGACCACCGGTGCGGCATTGAGACAGACGAAGACTTCGGACTGCTCGCCCATCTGCTCGCAAAGGCATTTGAGACGAACAGCAAGAAGAAGGTGCTGATGGTGGACGAGGTGTGTCTGCTCGACAACTGTAACACGCTGCTCGACAACAGTTGGGTGCCTGACGATGCGGTGGTAATATGCACATCGGAGATCAGCCAGACGGAAGGCATTGACATCTGCGACAAGATACAGATCACAGCTCTCAACGAAGAAGAGGTGCAGCAGCTCGTTGACAAACGTCTGGCCAAGGTGGGCAAACATCTGCAACCTGCCGTCATGAAGGCTTTGCTCGAGAAGACCGAAGGAAAGATCAAGCCAAGCGCTATTCCGCTGTGGTCGGTAATGATGGCCCGACATCTCACGCTGCTTAACGCCTCCTACTTTGACGCACAACGCCAACGCACCGAGGCTGACGATGAGCTGAAGATACAAAACTCGCTGATCGAGATCATTGAACAAGCAAACGGATACCCCGAGACGCTCTTCATGTCGATCGTGGCAGGATCCGACCTGTTCGTTGACCTTGATTTCTGCATAGACGTGTTGCGACTGCTCGCCGTGAGCGAGTTTGGCCTGCGTGAGAGCGACCTGCACAACCTGCTCGGACAGAAGTGGGACGCGCTGAAATGGGCTGAGACGAGACGATACCTCGGACCGCTGCTCAACGTTCACGATGAGAACGGAATAATAGATTTCACCTATCCCAACTTCCGCAGCGAACTGTGCATACAGGCTGGTGACAACTTAGGCCCTTACCTGGTGGCGCTCGCCGACTATATGCACCACATTGTCGCCAACAACTCGCTGGACCTCGTGGCAAACCGCGAACTGCCTTACATTGCCCTCAAGACGCAAAGCACCGAGCTGCTCGACCTTGTGGTGATGAGCCGTGGACACATGTTCAGACGTTCCGTGGTCTATGCCCTCGCCGACGTGGCTGTGAGAAGACCAAAGTTTTTGGAGCAATGGGTAACGAAAGCAACCGCCCGACGACCCATCCAGACGGCATGGCTCTTGCTTGACGTAATGAAGCAATTGGCCAACAGCGGCAACACATCAGCGGCTGCAAGCATTGGCTCAGCTGTAATAAAAATATACAGAGAGAACGAGGAGACATGGAAGAACGGCGGCCAACAGCCGCAAGACGGCAACGACCTGCAAGCACAAAAAGACGAAGACCTGCAAGCACAAAAGAGCGAAGACCTGCAAACACAAAAGAGCGAAGACCTGCAAGCACAGGCTGACGAACGGCATCTCGTTGAAGGCTGCCTGACGGCGTTCTTTGCCGTGTGCCTGTACAAGACCGGAGACAAGAAAAACGCTGAGCAATGGGCCAACCATCTTATTAACGCCTACATGCCACACATTGAAGACGACAGATACATGGAGGTGTTCGCATGGGCCATATATGTGGCGACATGCGTGTGGAGAGACAACGTGGTCGACGGACATGAAGAGGAAAACGCCACAAGCGCTGACATCATCGTGGCGTGGGCTGATCACGGCCTGAACTTCCTGCAACGCCTGGCTACCGACTGTCAGCGCCTTGAGTTCCTGGAACCAGAGCGCGAGATGGCACAGTTCTATCGTGCCATGACGCAGCAGGAGGACGAGAACCTACCCACCAACCTGCTCGTTGCCAATGAGCTGAACGAACAGCCGTGGATGTATCGTGCCTATTTCAAGACAGCGCCCATGATGAAGATGGCGGGCATGATGAAGTATGCTGACAGATTTGTTGCCGACACGCTGACGGCTGAAGCCAAACGTCTCGCAGCAACAATACAAGAGGCGGCACCCGACAACCTGCTGTTTATGGATGCCTGCCAGCCTTTCACGGAGCAACTGGAGGAGGACGACTATAACAACGAGGCGCTTGTGGTGGACATGGCAGAGAAGCTGCTGTTCCTCAACGCCGACCAGGCACAATGTGCCGCTACCCTCAGCCGCTGTCCGTCGCTGTTCGATGACAATCGCACAGACGCCATCGGCGTGAGAGCCAACCTGCTGATGTTCTGCATGGAGCTGCAACCAAACGACGGAAGCACACGGGAGACGGCAGAGGTGAAAGCGAAGCTCAACGACATGGTAGCTTATGCCAACAAGGTGATCGACGCGTTCTTCAAGACTAAAGACCAGGACGAGAAGAAAGCTATTGCCAACTTCTTGTGGATGTTTATCTCGGTGATGATAAAAATAGAAGGATTGCCCGCTTCTATGCTGTCAAACTTTGCCGCGCATGTGTTCAACTCTGAATATGGCATCTACATGGACCACTATGAGCACCCGACGGTGGAGCAGACGCTGCGTCTGCAGGTGGCGTTCTACATGATGAGCAGCATGACCGAGTTTGCGTTTAGAGACATTAAGAACGTCGGCTCAAACGATGAGCAGGAGAAAGGAACACAACGCGCGTTCAGCAACATGAGTTTGATGAAGAGCCTCAACCTGTCGGGCACGCTCGTGGTCGAAGGCTTCTCGCTCATCTACAATTGCATGGCTTACATCTGCGAGCAGAAGCACGACAAAAAAAACATGATGTTCTACAACAAGCAGCATGAGTATGCCACATGCGAGGCTTGGCGACTGAACCCAGACGACTTTGAGACAGCCCGACGTTATGCTGCAGCCGTGGACGAGACGGGACGACGCTTCTACACCGTGGTGGGCAACTTCAAAGAGGCTGTTCTGTGCTTCAAGAAGGCTAACGAGATGTTCGTGGAGCTGTTCAAGCAAGAGAAGCACAGCACCATTCTTAACGACATGCTCCTAAGCTCATATAACATTATCAACATCCTCAACGCGGAACATCTCTACGACCTGCTCTGCATGAAGGCAGAAGAAACCCTTGCGTTGGTGACCGACCGCATGGACGACCCCGACACTGATCTGGGCCTTGTAGCTGCGATATGCGAGAGCAAGGGTCATGCCTTGATGATGCTCAAACAGTTTGACGAGGCATGGGTGTGGCTCAACAAAGCACAGAAGGTGTATGAGGACAACCTCAACAAGAATCCAGAGGATGAGAAATGTATGCGCGACCTCGCCATCATAAAATGTCGCATTGCCGATTATCTTATGGCAAAGGGCAGCGATGCCGACAACATTATAGCGATCGTCAACGAAGCCGAGGGCCTGCTGAAGAAGGCTCTTGACATCGTGCCCGACTCGCCAAAGGTGGCAAAAAACTATATCGGATTGCTCAGCACGAAGATGAAAGTGTATCTGTTGAAACGCGACATCAACGCCGCCGACGAGACCTTGGCGCAGTTTGAGAAGTTAACGCTTAAACACATCCTCAACACTCGCGACACATCTCTCATACAGCTTATGTTCACCGTCTACGATTCATTCATCGACACAGCCGTTCAAAGCGACTGGACACAGATGGCCAACGCCCTGCTTCAGGTGAAACAAAACGCCGAGAAACAGCTTGTGGAGAACAGACTGATGAAGGGATGAGGCGTTTAGACATTTAAACGTTATAAATAAAAGAAGAAGAAAAAAATATTAAAGACAAACTGGAAGTTTATAACAGACGGGAAAAGAAAAATATGAGATAAGAAAGAAAAAAGAGAAAGAAAGCGTTGCAATGTTATCAGCAGAAGACCAATAGCTGTTGATAACTTTGCAACGCTTTCTTTATAAGCCAATTACCGGCTGTGCGCAGCATCATTGTTTTAGAAGCTGCATTGTTTTAGCTGCAACATCGTTTTAGCTGCAACATCGTTTTAGCTGCATCATTTCACGACAATCTTCTTTGAAGATCCGTCAGAATAGCGCACGATGTTGAGACCTTTCACGGGGGTGGCGGTCTTTATGCCGTCTGCGGTGAAATAGGCCGTGACGGTTCGTGGCTGGTTGTCAGAGACATTGGCCACGCCTGTTGTGCCTTGAGGCACACCACGCGACACGGCAAAGACGTAAGCGTTGCCACCCGACTTGCGTGTGAGGGTCAAGCCAGTAAGTTTCTTTATGGGGTTGGCGGCGATTGCGTTCTCAAACAGGCAATAACGGAAGCGGTCGCTCAGCTCTTCATTCTCTATAGAGATGAAACCGAGGCCGGTGTAAGCCTCATCGCCTTGCAGGTCAGGCACAGACCAGTCGCGCACAGAAACGATGCTTTCTTCTGACGAGGTGCCGTCCTCATAGTTGAGAACCACACCGAGCGTGCTGGCACCAGCCGTACTTGTGGCCAACAGATAAACGGTGTTGGCGGCTACGGGTTGCGCAAAGTTGATGCGATGTTGATCGTTTGAGGTCATCGCCACAACGTTGTTCTTGGCATAATGGCCAAGCTGATAAGCCACCTTGCTGGCCGACACAAGCTTGCCGTCGGCAGGCAGGCCACCTGTTGAGCGCACATCTTGGCTGTAGAACGTGCGCCTTGAGTCGATGGGCGAGGTGATGTGGCTCGTTGAAGGCGTGGCCTCAACCACGACATCGGCGTTGCAGGCATCGGCCGAGAGCGTGAGAGGTTCTGTCGAATCATCGGCCTCGCGCACGAGGAGCCTTGAGTCGAGGAACATCAGGCGCTTGCTTATCCACTGCTTGAGATAGTTGATCTCGTCGGCATAGCTATTGCCCACATAATAGTTTGGCCACACCGCACGCCCAAACATCTTCCATGCCTGCTCGTTGCGGTCTATGGCACCGCCGCTTGTCAGCTCGCTCGTGAGACGGTTTATCGTTGCCTCAATGTTGGCATCAGAGTAAGCGCCCAGACGATATTCCTTCCAACGCGCCTGCATCTCCTTCACGAAGGAAGGGTCATCGAGCAGTTTCTTCCACCAGAACGGCACCTGCTGGTCATCGCCACTTCGGCTGTTGAAGTCGTACTGCCAGAGATCCGTGCGCTCGCCATAATTGTAGTTGGCGTTGCCGTAAGCGATGTTAAAGTCCCAGAGCGTTGCTTGCCAACGGTTGTCAAGCCCCTCGTTAGCGGCACGCGTGTCGCTATATTTGTAAAGGTGTGTGCTCAGACGATAGCCGTCGATGTTGAACGAGAACTCGGTGCTGAGAAGATAGTCGATGAACGACGTGGTGTTTATATACTTGCGGTAGCCCACAGCTGGGTCAGTATAATTGTCGAGCGTGAACGACGTCTCCATGTCGTTGATCGCCTTGTCTATGGCTTCGCGGTTGGCATCAGGCATCTCCAACAGGTCTTCGCCGTCGGGATCATCATACTGGTATGTGATCTTCTTGCTGTTGTTGGGCTGTCCATCTTTTCCGAGCGGACGGTAGGGAGAGGTGTAGTAGATGACTTCGTCGTCGCGGTCGATCTCCACATGGTAGTCTCCGGTGAGGTCGCCGTTATCGGAGCCTGGGTCGTTGAGGTTCAGACGACTCTTGCCTTTACCCGGGCGCTCTGCCAGGATATACACGCCATAATAGGTGCCGTCAAGAACAATCTCCACGAAGCGCGAATGGGGCGTATAGCCAAAATAAGGACGTCCAAGCTCAAAAGTGAGCACGTCACGGATCATCGACTTGTCTGAGAACGGAGCGAGAAACGCCCAATCGTTGTCCTTGCCCATGCCCAAGAGCGTCACCTTCTGCTTCTTGCCACCCTCTTCAAGCGTCTGCGAGAGGGTCTTGAAGCCGTAGGGTTTCTTGTCAGAACTGTTGAACGAAGAGTTGCCGCGATATTTTAGGGCGATATACCCGTCGTAGTCGGCAAGCTGGTTGGGATGGGCTATGGTGTCGCCATAGTTTTTTCCGTCTTTATTGTTGATTATTTTCAGCCGTGCCGTGATGCGCTCTTCGCGCTGAATGGTCTTTCCGCCGACGTTGATGAACGCGATAGGCAGGTTCGTCTCCGTGAGCTTCACGTTGCGGTTGTTTGTAGGGAGATAGTTGTCGGCACGTTGAGCGAAAGATGCTGTGGCCCCTACGGCGACAACACATAAGAGAGAAAATAAGTATTTATACATGTTACAAATGAAATTGGTTTTTTAGGATTTTTACAAAAAAAGGCACACGCAACAGATATCATTGCATGGCCTTCGTCTTTTTTATTATTTTAAGCTAAAGGTCTTCACGACCTTGCCTTTGTACGAATTTATCACTATCGATGCCGAATCGGCATCTTGCATCTGTGCCACGGCAAGCGAGGCATACTGACGCGAAGAGTAATATTGAGGCACGTTGCCCTGGTCGTGACAGAACGTTATGTGTGCTGTCAGCGTGCCGTCGGCGTTGCGCGTCATGTCGGTAAGCACAGCTCCTATGCTCTGTCCGTCGGCATCGCTGCCGCTGCTTCCTGTCTTCACGTCAAACGTGATGTTCACATATTTACGGTTTGCCGACAGCCAAAGGGCAACAAAGCTTACCGGGTCGGTCTTAGGAGGAACTGAGGTTTGCAGCCTCTTTATCTTGGGGCACAGCACGTTGTTCACGATAAACACCTTGACAGGCGCTGATGCGAGGTTTTGTGCAGACCGCTCTGTAAAAGATGCAGAGGAAGAAGAGGAGCTTGAAGGGCCTGACGCTGATGATGAGCCTGAGGCAGAAGATGGGCCTATAGCTGATGACGAGCCTAAAGCAGAAGATGGGCCTGACGCTGATGAGGAGCTTGGGGCTGATGATGAGCTTGGGGCTGCATAATAGACCAATGCGCGATAGGTAGAATCGGGCGTTGTCATCCACGACACCTTCGGCGTACCCTCCACCTGCAACGACAGCTGCTCGTCGGTGGTAAAGCTGCTCATGCGCGACTGCGCGTCGGTGCACGCCTCAACAAAATCGGAGCGCAGGTAAGACAACTTACCGTCACCCGAGTCATATTGCTCCGTGGTGCACGACGCGAGCAAGGCGGCAGCCACCACGGCAGCAGAGGCCACAACCTTTGCAGCGGCGCATGAGAAAGCTTTGTTTGACATATAATCTTTTTTCTGTTTATCTTAGTTCTTGAGAAGCTGTTCCTGGTTGCGTGCCGGGTTGGCATACATTGTGAGCAAGCGCTCATGCAGGAACGCCTCGTCCTTGTCGGGCAACTGGATCTTGGCCATCTGCTGAGCAATGTAGCCATCAAACTGTGCCTTCTGCTCAGCCGTGTAACGGTCGGCATGAGCCGTGGTGCCTTCAAGCTCGTCAAGCGCCACATAGTTGGACGGATAAAGACGGTAACGACGGAACACCTCCTCGTCGATGTGTGTGGCAACAGCCTTGAAGAAGTCGGCCTTCGGCATGTCGGGATCGAGCGTGTCGAGCCATGCGTCGATGCAGGGTGCCGCATCATAGTGGATATGTCCCTTATAGCCCATGATGCCCGTCTGCATGCTCACGACATCGTCCATGGGCCCTTTCTTCCAGTCGGCAATGTCGCGCTTGAGCTGAAACTCCTGCGCCTTGAGGAAGTCGCAAGGGTCATACTCGTAACTGATGGCCAGCGGCACGATGTGCAGACCCTTCAAGCGCTCAACGAGCGATCCCTCGCCGCCCATGACCATCATCTTGATGATCGACTCTTGCGTGCGGTCGTTTGAGTCCTTGGCGCGTCCCTCGCGCTGTGCTATCCACACGTTGTCGTGCTTCTGAGCTATGACGAGGTGCATATAATCAGACAGTCGCTTGCTTGACAGCAGCATCTGTCGCAGCGACACGCTACGCTCCACGATGAACGACTTGTTTATGCGCACAAGATCCTTGACCCACGGCAGCGAGAGCAGGTTGTCGCCGATAGCAATCTCACATGTGGTCTTGCAACCGGCGTCGACGAGCAGCACGTCAAGCAAAGCCGAGTCGAGCACAATGTCGCGGTGGTTGCTTACAAAGGTGTAACGCTTCTCCATGTCTATGGCATCGACATTCATGTCGCAGCCGAGACTGGCCTTCTGCAACAACCCCTTTATGAAAGGATAGCAGAAAGCGACCTGAAACTCAAGGTTGGTCTTGCATGCCCGCATCTTCTGTGCCAGCATGTCGAAAGGCACGTCCTTAAACACATAAGCCACGACCTGTGCAAACTGTGCATTGCCGAGCAGACGCTCAAACACCTCGGGCAGTTCTTCGGGCTCGAAGGGTCTGATGGCGTCGAAGGGCTTCAATAATTCTTTATCCATAGCTCAATGTCTTTTATAAAAGTCAGAACTGGTTCTCCACGATGTCGGTGAGCACGTCCTTGATGTCAAGACCTGCGGCACGCACCTGCTGGGGAATGAAGCTGGTAGCTGTCATGCCGGGTGTGGTGTTGATCTCAAGCATGTTGATCTTGTCGTTGCCGTCGGCATCCTTGGAAATGATGTAGTCGATACGGATGATGCCGTTGCAATGCAAGATGTCGTAGATGCGGCTTGTCTCCTCCTCCACACGCTTTGTGGTCTCGGGTGAGAGACGGGCGGGAGTGATCTCCTGCACCTGGCCGTTATACTTGGCATCGTAGTCGAAGAACTCGTTGCTGGTCACCACCTCTGTGGCGGGGAACACCACCGCCTTGTCTCTGGTCTTGTAGCAACCGATGCTTATCTCTGTGCCTTTCATGAAGCTCTCCACCATCACCTCGTCGCTCTCCATGAACGCCACGCGCAGGGCGGGAGCGAGCTGGTCGGCGTTCTTCACTTTCGACACGCCGAAGCTGCTGCCGTCGGCTGCCGGTTTCACGAAACAAGGCATGCCGATGCGCTTCTCTATCTCCTCGTCGCTATATTTCTCTTCCTCGCCGCGACGCAGGAGCACACTTTCTGCCACGTTCACGCCGAAGCCGCGAAGATAGTTGTTGAGCACATACTTGTCGAAGGTCATAGCCTCAACGAGCACGCCGCTGGTGCTGTAAGGAATGTGCAGCAGCTCGAAATAGCCCTGCATCAGACCGTTCTCTCCCGGTGTGCCGTGGATGGTGATGTAAGCATAATCGAAGGTCACGGTCTTGCCGTCCATCTTGAAGGAGAAGTCGTTCTTGTCAATTTTGGCCATGTCGCCGTTCTGCAGGTCGACGTGCCAGTCTTGTCCTTTCACGTCCACCACATATATGTTGTAGCGTTCTTTGTCGAAGAAAGAGTAGAGTCCCTGTGCCGAGCGCATGGACACATCGTGCTCTGACGAGTCGCCACCACAGACGATGGCAATGTTTCTTTTTTGCGTTTCCATTTTTTTATTTGAATACTTTCTTTATGTTCGATAATCTAATTCAAGCCGGTGTGTTGCAAAGAAGCGCACCTTAGGCAAACGTGTCGTTGGTTGTTCCCTTGACGTAGGCACGCCATTTCTCTATGAGCGCCTCAAGGTCAGCGGGGAGGTCAGACGTGAAGTCCATTTGCTGCTTGGTTGTGGGGTGTATGAAGCCGAGCGTGCGGGCGTGTAGTGCCTGCCGGTTGCAGAGCTTGAAGCAGTTTTGTATGAACGCCTTGTAGGTTGTGGAGCGGTTGCCGCGCAACACCTCGCAGCCGCCATAGCGTTCATCGCCGAAGAGCGGATGACCGATATGCTTCATGTGTGCACGGATCTGGTGCGTGCGGCCTGTCTCGAGAATACACTCAATGAGCGTCACATAGCCATAACGTTCTATCACGCGCCAATGGGTGACGGCAGGCTTGCCTATGCCCGAGTCGGGCGACATTACCGTCATGCGCAGGCGGTCTTTCGGGTCGCGTGCAATGTTGCCTTCTATGCGTCCCTCGTCTTCGGTGAAATTGCCCCACACCAGCGCGTTGTAGCTACGGTGTGTGGTCTTGTTGAAGAACTGCAATCCGAGACTGGTCTTCGCCTGCGGGGTCTTTGCCACGACGAGCAGACCGCTGGTGTCTTTGTCTATGCGGTGAACGAGTCCCACCTCCGGGTCGTTAGGGTCATAGCTCTTCAGATCTCTCAGATGCCACGCCACAGCGTTGACGAGCGTGCCATGAAAGTTGCCTGCGCCGGGATGAACCACCAGTCCTGCGGGTTTGTTCACCACCATCAGCTCCGCATCTTCATAGACCACGTTGAGGGGAATGTCTTCTGCCTCAATCTTCGACTCATGGCGCGGCCTGTCAAGCATCAGCGTCACCACATCGCCGGGGCGCACCTTATAGTTGCTTTTCACCGGCTTGTCGTTGACGTGTATGAATCCGGCATCGGCAGCCTTCTGTATGCGGTTACGCGACGAGTGTTGCAGTTTCTCACACATGAACTTGTCCACGCGCATGGGCTGCTGACCGGGGTCTGCCTCGAAGCGGAAATGCTCGTATAGCTGCTGGTCTTCGTCTTCACCGAGCTGGTCGTCTTCACCGAGCTGGTCGTCTTCACCGGGCTGGCTTGTTAAAAGTTGGCCTTCAGCACATTGCAAGCCTTCACCGAGCTGGCCTTCACCGAGCAGATCGTCAATCTCTTCTATGTCGTTTGTGTAATGTGTCATGTTTCCCTTTTCTTCTCTCTCTTTTGCTTGTTATATCATTCCACGATCTTCTCATGCTCACCCTCACCTGTGACCTCGTGGAAATCGTCCACATCGCCACCTTCCTCAATGAAGTCTTCGCTGTCGATGGCGTTGTCGATGAAGTTGATGCTGTCATCGGCGCTGAGCTGTCCGTTACCCACCTGAATGGTGATGGGCGTGTCCACGGGCACCTTGTCGCCAGCTTGCAGTTGGCGTGTGCCTGCCACAACACCCACGACCCAGTCTTTCTCGCCAGGCACAAACTGAGGTTGCGTGAGCTTGAAACCCATGGCCGTAAGCTTTGCCATCGCCTCGCGCAGCGAACTGTTGTCTATGATGTCGGGTAAGGATATTTCGGGTGAGCGCGACGCGTTGACGATGACATAGATAACATGTCCCGTCTTCACATGCGAGCCAGCCGCTGGCGACTGCTCCAAGATGCAGTCGGGCGGCAACGATTTCACATAGCCCGTGTCGCTGACCACAACAGACAGGCCGGCGTCGGCAAGAATGTGCTCGGCGTCGGCAAACGACTTTTGCTTGATATTTGGAATGGCCACCGACTCGCCATGATGGGTGTAGATGTCAATGGCGAAGCTCGTACCCCAACACACACCCGCCACCACTATTATCATGGCGAGGATGTTGCCCCAGAAATACGTGCTCTTCAGCTTTCCGAAAAACTCTGATGTCTTCATCAATTATTCTCTTAAAGATAGGTTGTTAAAAGTAACCTTTCATTTTTGTTAATGTTATGTCGGCTATTTTTAGCCCACCTTAATAAGTGTGGATGCAAAGGTACAGTAAAAATCCGATTGAACGAAAGAAAACACCTTTTTTCTAAATTTTCATCCTAAACACCGTCTTGCGAGCCTTCGCATCTTGCACCAGTTCGAGCGTTCCCCCACTCACACGCATGATCTGTCGAGAGAGAGGCAGACCGATGCCGCTGCCTCCTTGTTTTGTTGTGAAGAACGGCACAAAGACTTGTTGAGCCACGTCGGGAGCAATGAGGGCGGCATCGTCGCAGATGTCTATAACGACCGAGTCGTCGTCGCCTGTGTAGGCTTCTATCCACACCTTGCTGTCGCGCTGTGAACTGCTGTCGCCGCTACCCTCTTCGTCTTGCGCACAAGACACAGCCTCCTTTGCGTTCTTCAGCAGGTTGGTGACAACACGTCCCATCAGACCTTCATCGGCATAGACGAGCAGGTCGGCAGGCTTCACGCTGACGCCCACCCTGCCGTCGGCATCGGCAAGCGTCGCCATGCGCTCAAGAAAGGGCTTGGCGTAGAACAGCCGTGGCTGCGGTTGCGGCACATGGGTGAACCGCCGGTAGTTTTCGACAAAAGCCATAAGTTCGGTGCCCGTCTTGTTGATGACCTCCAACCCTTCGCGCTGCTCACCTCTCGCCTGTTGCAGCAGCGACTGGCTGAGCGATGTTATGGGCGTTATGGTGTTCATGATCTCATGTGTGAGCACGCGGATGAGCTTTATCCATGAGTCGACCTCACGGTTTGCCAGCTCGCCGTTGATGTCGCTGAACGCCACTATGCGCACCCGCTTGTTGCGCAGCGTGGTGTAGGTCTCCCGCACCGAGAGCGACCCGTCCGCAAACTGTTGCCCCACCTGCTCCATGTGGGTGAGAACGGAACGGTGCAGCAGACGTGCTGCCGCTACGTTATGCTGCAAGATGTGTCCTGCCTCATCGACCACGAGCAGACCTGTGCCTGCGGCGTCCATGATCTGTTCATAATATTTCTCTCGCTCCACAGCCTCGTCACGGGCGTTGACAAGAATCTGCTTTATGCGGTTTAGCGATTTGTTGAGCATGGCATCGCTGCCGCTCACCCCTTGGGTTGAGAACGAGAAGGTGAAGTCGGAAGCATCGATGGCATCAAACATGAACGCCACCTTGCTAATGTTGCGGCGGTAGCTCAGATAGAGACGCACATAGCCCAAGACCATAACGGCAACGACGAGCACAAGGCACCAGAAGAAAGATGTTGTTGTCATAGGCCGTAACGTTTTATCTTGTTATACAGAGTCTGTCGCGAGATGCCGAGCCTTGCTGCCACCGCCGACATGTTGCCTCCACACGACGCCATGGCACGTTCAATCATCTGCCGCTCCATGTCGTCGAGCGTCTGCATGCTCTCCACCTGAAGCGGCGGTTGCTGCGTGTCAGCGGCACCCACCGTGCCGTCATCAATGTCATCGGAAGCGATGGTGTTGCCGTCGGCCATGATGACGGCACGTTCCATGGCGTGTTGCAGCTGTCTTATGTTGCCGTGCCATGACAGCCTCTCCATCTTGCGTTCAGCCTCTGGTGAGAGCCTCATCTCCACCTTATTATATATGTCGGCATAACGCTTCACGAAGATGCGTGCCAGCGGCACGATGTCCTCACGTCGCTCACGCAGCGGTGGCAGATGCAGCCGGATGGTGTTTATGCGGTAGAGCAGGTCCTCGCGAAACTGTCCGTCGAGGACCATGCGGTCGAGGTCGCGGTTGGTGGCACACACGAGGCGCACGTCAATGGCTATGGGTTTGCTGCCACCCACGCGCACGATGGTGCGGCGTTGCAGGGCTGTGAGGAGCTTTGCCTGGAGCGTATAGGAGAGGTTTCCTATCTCGTCGAGAAAGAGCGTGCCGCCCTCTGCCATCTCAAACTTGCCCGGTTTGTCGGCCTTGGCATCGGTAAAAGCGCCTTTCACATGACCGAACAGTTCGCTCTCAAAGAGGGTCTCGCTCACCGCTCCCATGTCGATGGGCATCATGGGTGCTGAGGCACGGTGCGACAGACGGTGGATCTCGCGTGCCAGCACCTCCTTGCCCGTGCCGTTCTCACCTGTTATGAGGATGTTGGCATCGGTCACCGCCACCTTTTCCACCATCATGCGCAGCTGGCGCATGGCGTCGCTCTCGCCCCACACCATGTCTCCTGTCTGCGGCGCGGGGTGAGCTTCAGGACTCTTGGACTGGTGTTTGTCGCGTGCGGCACACAGCGTGTCGAGCATGCGCTGGTTGTCGAAAGGCTTCACGATAAAGTCGGCAGCCCCTTCTTTTATTCCTCTCACAGCAAGGTCTATGTCAGCGTATGCCGTGAACAGCACCACCTCCGCTTGCGGACAGCAACGTTTGGTCTCGCCAAGCCAAAACAGGCCCTCACCACCGTTGTTGACGCCACTGCGGAAATTCATGTCGAGCAGCACCACGTCGGGCTTCATCTCGCGCAACCTTGCAGGCAAGGCGGCGGGGGTGGCTATGGTTTCGATAGAAGCAAACTGTGCCTCTGCCAGCATCTTAACGGCTGTCAGTATGGCGCGGTTGTCGTCAACGACGAGTAGTGATCCTTTCTTTGTCATGTCTTGAAAACTTTTCTGTTACGGCAAAATTAAAAAAATATTGCCGATGGAGCAAACCGATTGGATGTTTTTATGAAAGAAATTGAGATGTGGGAGTGAAGACCTTGCAACGCCGTTTTTCCTTTTTCTCACACCTTTGTAAAGTTTCTTGACACCACTGTCCAATAATTTTACACTCCCAACTTCCGCTTCTTGAGCTAACTATCTGATAATCAGCAGCAGGGTCGTTTTGGCACACATTTGGCACGTTTAAAAGTGTATGATAACATACAAAAAAAAGAACAAGACAGGAAAAAAATATGAACAAGAAAACAATTCTTCCACTCGCCATCACGCTGGCTCTCGCGCTGAACGCATCGGCACAGACATCTGCCGACACGCGCCACACAGCAGCATGGAGCATGGACAGCTGCATGAGCTACGCCGTGAAGCACAGCACCGACGTGCAGCTGCAGCTGGTGGAGCGCCGACAGGCACGCGCCGACTACCGTTGGGCAAAGGCAGGCTTCCTGCCACAGGTGGGAGCGAACGTGAGCACACAGTGGAGCTGGGGACGAGGCATCAACCCCGAAACAAACGTCTACACCAATGTCACGACCTTCAACAACTATTATAACCTCTACGCATCGCTCACCGTGTTCGACGGCATGCGCACCGTCAACGCGTTCCGACAGGCCCGTCTGCTGCGCCGCTCCTCTGATGCTGCCGTGGCTAAAGCCCGCGATGCCAAGGCTATAGAGGTGATGCAACTCTATGCGGAGGCTGCTTACGCTCAGGCAAGCATAGAGCTGGCAGCCCAGAAGCTCGACGAAAGCCGACAACTGCTCACACGCACACAGCGCATGATGGAACTGGGCACGAAGAGCCGCCCCGATGTGGCACAAGTGGAGGCACAGGTGGCAGAAGACGACTACGCCCTCACTCACCAACGCAACGAGGCCACGCGCACGCTCCTGGCGCTGAAGACGGCGATGAACTATCCGGCAGACAGCACGCTGGCCATCAGCACGGATCCGTCATTACTGTTTAGCTCATCGGCTACAAACGCGACGAAAGGAGGATACACAACAAAAGATGCCGCCGCCATAAGCGCCTCGTTTCAGGCCATCTCTCCCGAGGTGGCCACGGCTGTGGCAGAGGAGCGTTCTGCCCGTTACACATGGCTTCAACAGCGTGGCGCTCTCCTTCCCACCATCTCGCTGGAGGGTGGCATCAGCACCAACTATTACAAGAATCTCTCTCAGAAGGGCTCTGTCGACGCGTTTGCCACGCAGATAAAGAACAACCGCGGCGAATATTTCGGCATCAGCCTTTCTATCCCTATTTTTAACGCTTCATCATGGAAGGCAGCGCGACGCGCCAAGAGCAGTTGGCAACAAGCACAACTGAAGCTTGACGACACGCGCCGCCGCCTTCACGACAACATCTTCCAAGCCGTCATGGACCGCGACGGCTACGCCAAGGAGACCGTCCAGATGGAACGTAAGGTCTTAAGCGACTCGCTCGCCCATCATCTCAACGCCCGTAAGTATGACGAGGGCATGCTCTCCACCTTCGAGCTCCACACCTCATCGCAGACGCTGCTACAAAGCAAGATAAAACTGCTGCAAATGCAGATGCTCTTGGGCATCAAGCAACGACTCGTAGAATATTATAAATGTGGAAGGTTGAATGTGGAATGAGGAATGATTGCGGCTTTGCCGCAATGAGGAATTTTAAAATGTTGAATGAGGAGAAAAAAAGAGAAAAAAAGAGAAAGAAAAGAAAGGAAGAAAAAAAGAAAAAAGGGAAAAGGGAAAAAGGGAAAATGATAAGAAATGAAAAAGTAAAAGAATGAGGAAGTGTAAAGAAAAGGAAATCGCTTCGCTCATTAAGAAATGAGAATATAAGAAACAAAAAATCAAACCTTCCCAAGCGCCTAAGGCATATCACTCCCCTCCATCGCTCGACCTTTGGTCGCTTGCCAGAGCAAGAAGGGGAGGG
>OLZZ01000087.1_pt1 | contig 58662 bp, 42 predicted proteins | sample 1673571 | NCBI WGS metagenome assembly OLZZ01 (sample SAMEA103958115, study PRJEB25191) | human gut metagenome | biome: human-associated habitat [ENVO:00009003]; feature: intestine environment [ENVO:2100002]; material: feces | place: Germany | collected 2013/2015 | reverse complement strand
CCACCCCCGCGCCGCCTAAGGCGGCTAACCCCTCCCCTTAGGGAGGGGAGTGAATAGTCAGGGCTATAAGAGTTTTTATTTTTGAATTTTGAATTTTGAATTATCGGCTTTCAGCCGATTTTGAGTTTCCGAATTTTGATTTTCCTTTTTTCTTTTTCCCTTAAATAGCCTTGGCTATTGAATTCTTCACTCTTCACTCTTCACTTTTTCCTTTTCCCTTTTCCCTTTTAAGCACCCTTTCCTTCAGCAAGAACGTAGCGTTTTGGTTTCGTGCCACCCCGCGCGTGATCTTATAAGAATAGGTCACGGCGGCGCCAAGCTCGATCTCGAAGCACCAGTTGTCGAAGCGTTCAGGTTGCTCGTCGGCAATGCGCGACAGCTCCAGGTCGTGGGTAGCGATGATGCCCGTCACCTCACGTTGCGAGATATATTCGAGGAACATGCGCGAGCCGTTAAGCTTGTCGGCAGAGTTAGTGCCCTTAAGAATCTCATCGAGCACGATGAGCGTGTGCGGGTGCTCATCACAATAGTTGACGAGCTGCTCCAGACGCAGCAGCTCGGCGTTGAAATAGCTTATGCCGCGTGTCAGGTCGTCGGTCGTGCGCATACTCGTGAAGAGGTTGAAGCGTGAGAGACGCAGACTGTCTGCCGCCACAGGCATGCCGCAGACCGCCAGCAGCCAGTTTATGCCGACGGCACGCAGGAACGTGCTCTTGCCCGCCATGTTGGCACCCGTAATGATGTAATAGCGTCGGTTCGCGATAGAGAAGTCGTTGCCCACCGCTTTTGCCCCGAGAAACGGGTGACGCAAGCCGCGGCCCTCATAGCTCACGCCGTCGTCGTCGGTCACCTCAGCCCTCACCCCCTGCGGCGTATTATAAGCATAGGTTGCCATCGACACGAGAGCGTCGATCTCGCTCACCGCCTCCGTCCATTGGTCCATCCTCAAGGCGAATCCCTTCTGCCAACGTGCGAAGCGTCGCAGGAGGAACAGGTCGCTGAGGAGGAAGAGGTCAAAGAGGACCAGTCCGAGGATGTTGCCGCGTCGGTCGAGGGCCTTCACGATATGTCCGGCCTCGGCAAACGCCGCCGTGGCTCCTGCCACCTCGCCGTGGAGTTGCTTCAGCATGGCGCTCTCTGGCTTCAGGTCGGCAATGTGTGCCACGACGCGCACGAACATCGTGATCTGCTCTTGCAGCTTGCCCGTGGCACGCATGGCCTCCATCAGGGTGCCGTGGCAGAGACCCAGCACGGCAGCGAGCAACGCTATGCCGCTCACCACCGCCACGCCCGACGGCATGGTGGTCACAGATGCCAGCACGATGGTGGCAAAGAAGGCGGCAAGCGCCGTGAGCGCCACGACAGGGGTCAGGGACGAGAGCACCCACCGCCCCACCTTCACCTTTGCTACGGCGTGCAGGGCACGCGCCACGCCTTCGGTGTCGACCTTCGTGCTCACGCCCTCGGCACAATAGTGCTTACGCCAGTCGGGCAGCGAGGCGAGCTCATTTACGGCATCGGCCTGAGCGTCGACGGTGTCGAGGCGTGGGGCCGAGAGCATGGCAGCCAGACGGTCACTGCCTCCTGTTGAGACAGTGCGGCAGATGCGGTTATAAAGGCTCTGGGGTCCGAACACGTCGATGTCGAACGTGTAGGGATGGTGCGCATCGACATAACGCTGTCCGTCATCGAAGGGTGTGAACGTGCCGTCAAGACATGCCCGCTCCCGCTGGCACACCTCACGCAGCGCCTCTGCCCGCTCCCGCCGCTCGTCGTTGCGCTCGTCTGTGCGGCGCACGCCCACATAGGCGGCCAACGCCAGGGCGGCAGCAGCTAACGTGGGCCATCCCCAGGGAGATATGGTGTAGAGAACCACAAAGCCAAGGGCCATGGCGAAGAACATTATTTCTCCTGTCACAAGCAGGCGGCCACGGTGGCGCAGAGCGGCTATCTTTTCGTTGTAACGCGCGATATTTCTCTCATAATATTGCTGTGGCGTTAGTTTCATGCTGCAAAAATACAAAAAAGCAGTCAACACGCCGTTTACATCCTTTGTTTCAGCACATTATTTAATATTTTTTCATGATTTCTTTTCTACCCTACCCACGAAACGCAATATTTATCTCTTTCTCTTCACCACATTCAAGAAAAAAGCGTAAATTTGCAGAAACAAAAAAGAAAAATAATAATAACATGAAAATAAAAGCAATTTTTGCAGCCGCGCTGATGGCGGTGGCAGCAATAAACATGACATCGTGCACGGAGAAGAAATTTCGTGTGGAGGGTACCATAAAAGGCGCCAACGACTCTACGCTCTACCTTGAGAACATGAGCTTGAACGGCCCCGTGGCTGTCGACTCGGTGAAGCTCTCGGAGGACGGAAAGTTCAGTTTTGCAGAGAAAGCGTCGGAGGCTCCCGAGTTTTACCGCTTGCGCATAGCAGGCCAGATCATCAATGTGGCTGTCGACTCAACAGAGACGATCGGCATCACGGCCGAATATCCGGGCATGGCATCCAACTATGTGGTGACAGGCTCAGAGGAGTGTATGAAGATCAAGGAGCTCGCCACCATGCAGATGGGCCTGCAGGCAAAGGTCAACGCCATTGCACAGTCGGCATACCTCGGCATCGATGCCGTGGCTGACAGCATTGACCGCGTGGTGGAAAGTTACAAGAACACGGTGAAGTATCACTACATCTTCAAGGAGCCCATGAAGGCATACTCTTATTTCGCGCTCTTCCAGACCATCAGTCTGGGCAACGCCTCATCGCTCATCTTCAACCCCCGCAACAGCGAGGAAGATGTCAAGGTGTTTGCTGCCGTGGCAACAAGCTGGGACACCTACTGGCCCAAGGCCGAGCGCGGCGAGAACCTGCACAACATCGCCATCGAGGGCATGAAGAACGTGCGCATAATACGCTCACAGAGAGCACAGACCATCGACCCGAGCAAGGTGTCGACAACGGGCATCATCGACATTCAGCTTGCCGACAACAAGGGCACCGTGCGCACGCTTTCGCAGCTCAAGGGCAAGGTGGTGATGCTCGATTTCCACCTCTTCGCAAACGAGGCAAGCACCAAGCGCATCATGATGATGCGTGAGCTCTACAACAAATATCACGCCCAGGGTCTGGAGATCTATCAGGTGAGCGTGGACCCCGACGAGCATTTCTGGAAGACGCAGACCGCTGCCCTGCCGTGGATCAGCGTGCGTGCCGACCAGGAGCACCAGAACGTGCTCGCCGACTATAACGTGCAGCAGATCCCCACCTTCTTCCTCATCACCCGCGACAACGCTGTCTATAAGCGCGATGCACAGGTCAAGGATCTGGAGGCAGAGATCCGCTCGCTGCTTTAAAGACAAGGGAACGTGCTTGGGTCCCAAGGCCCAAGCATGGCTTCTAAAGCCCAATTGAACCCAAATCGGTCGTTAGGGCTTGCTTGGATTTTGGATTTTTAGAAGAATGGATTTTGTTTGGCTTTTAATGAGTAATAGCGAGCTATTGCGAATTAAAAACAAGCAAAAGACAACTTATAAAAAACAAAAGACTGCAAGCAGTTTTAAAATTATACATAAAACGGCCTACCGATTTGGGTTGAAACAACCTCAGACAAGCGGAATGGCATTTGAGAAAGAGATCAACGATTACGAAAATCTGAGAACAAAATATCAGACGGTCGTGGTAGACAGGATGGATAGAGAAGAGTATCGCCAGTTTAACGAGATACTGTTCTCCACCCATTCGTGCGCCATTGAAGGCAACTCGTTCTCTGTCGACGACACACGGGAGCTGAAAGAAAAGGGGTTGGGCATGATACCCACAGGCAAGTCATTGCTTGAGGCGTTTGAGATGCTCGACCATTTCAAAGCCTACGAATATGTGCTTAACAACACCGGCCATGCCCTTGACGAGGCGTTCCTGAAAGAGATTAACAGGCTCGTGACCTTGCACACGCTCGCCTATCGCTCACCCGATGCCACGCCAGGCGAATATACCACCACCGACATGGCGGCCGGCGACACCGTGTTTGGCGACCATGAGCAGCTCGTGGCAAAGGTGCCGCAGCTCCTTGCATCTACAGAGAGGGCCATAGCCTCATCGGCAGCTCACCCCGTGGTCTTGGCAGCACGTTTCCATGGCTTCTACGAGTATCTGCACCCGTTCCGCGACGGCAACGGCAGGACAGGCCGTCTGGTGAGCAACCACATTCTGCTGCGTATGGGTCATCCGCTCATCATCATACCTTCCTCATGCCGCCAGGAATATATAACCTCCTTGCGCACGATACGCACCGAAGGCACCGATGAGCACCTTATTCGCTTTTTCTTCAAGATGGCAATGACGAGAATGGCCGACGAGATCGGTCAGAAAGAAAAGAACACGCAACGCTTTAGAACGTTCATGTTTTGAACGCTTATGACCACAAACCGTCCTCGCGCTCGACTTTGTCGCTTGCCAGAGCAAGAAGATGGCGAACAGCAACAAAATTTATCCTTGCAATGTTCGCTCTCTTCGGGGATTTTTTCGTCCTCATGTTTTTGCATATTTATGCATTTTCACCCCTCATTTTAGTGCCATTTTCAAAGAGCCCAACTTACGATTTGAAAGTGCCCATTTGACGTCCTCAAAGAGGCTCTTTGACGAGCTCATTAAGGCCCTTTGACAGCCTCAAAGAGGCCCTTTGACAAAACTACCCCTATTTTAAGAGTTGTTAACAAAAACAATAAGTTAAAGACCCCTTATTTTTCAAAACCAAAAGCAAAACCCCTATTTTTGCTTACAACCGCTGTTTTGGATATTTATACATTCCTCCCTCCCATTTCTGCATATTTATTCATTTTCCCGCATCAATCAGATATCGGAATGTTCGTCCTTTTAACGATTCGTTCGCCGTATAAAATAGAAAAACGGCTTTAGATGGCAAAATGGCAAAGGAGACCTTTAGCTTAACGGCTTTAGATGGCGAAATGGCGAAATAGCGAAGGAGACCTTTAGCTTAGATGTTAACCATTGCAACGTTTTGAGAAGGTTCCTGTTCGCTGATTTTTTCCGTCTTTTCCTTGCTTTTATTCCGATAATAATGTATCTTTGCATCGACCTAAAGTTGGAAAAGTGGCAGAAATGGCACCAAAACAGGGTGGAAAAGTGACGAAAACAGCCCTAAAACGGGTTGGAAAAGTGGCAGAAACACCGCTAAAACAGGGTAGAAAAGTGACAAAAGAACAAATACATAACAAGTTTCGCTATGCTTAACAGAAAGATATACAGCTACTTGCGCAAATTTTTCAAGAACGAAAATAAAGCTCTTCTTGTTGAGGGAGCCCGTCAGGTGGGCAAGACGTATGCTATAAGGAAAACGGGCAGCGAATGTTTCAAGAACGTGGTGGAGATAAATTTTATCAACCAACCAAAGTTTAGAGAAGCGTTCTCTGTGCCGTCAGATGCCAAAAACATTCTCTTGCGCCTGTCGGCATTGGCAAACACGACCTTGGAACCCGGCAACACACTCATTTTCTTTGACGAGGTGCAGGAGTGTCCGGAAATAGTGACGGCAATAAAGTTTCTGGTCGACGAAGGAAGCTACCGATATGTGATGAGCGGCTCGTTGCTTGGCGTAGAGCTGAAAGACATACGCAGCGTGCCTGTGGGTTATCTTACGGAGAAGCCGATGTTTCCGCTTGACCTGGAAGAGTTTGCCGAAGCGGTGGGCATGAGCAAGGAGGTCATGAACCATGTGAGGGTCTGTTATGAGGAGAAAAAGGCGGTTGACGAGGTCATACATGAAAAGATGAACGATCTCGTGCGCCTGTATCTTGTTGTCGGCGGAATGCCTGAGGCTGTGCAGAAATACATCGACACCAACAATCTGCAAACGGTGCGCTCAGCACAGCTTGACATCATGCACCTCTATGCCAAGGACATAGCCAAATATGACCCCGAGAACAAGCTTTACATAAAGAACATCTTTGACCTCGTGCCTTCCGAACTGAACGCCAAGAACAAGCGGTTCATCCTGAAGGCTCTCAACGAGAAAGCCAAGTTTGAGCGTTATGCCAACTCGTTTCTGTGGCTTGCCGATGCCGGCGTGGCTCTGCCTACATATAATGTGGAGGAGCCTCGTCTGCCGCTAAAGCTCGGTGAGCAGCGCAACCTGTTCAAGTTGTTCCTCAGCGATGTGGGACTGTTGGCGAGCCAATATGCCGTCAACATTGCCTTTGACCTGCTCAACGGGGTCTCTGAGATAAATTATGGTGCGATATATGAGAACCTTGCAGCGCAGGAGCTGCATGCACATGGCTACAACCTCTATTATTTTAACAGCAAGCGACAAGGCGAGCTCGATTTTGTGGTGGAAGACCGCGGCAATGTGCTGCCTATAGAGATAAAATCGGGCAAGGACTATAAGCGCCACAACGCTCTGTCTAACGTTATGGCGACACCCGAATATAACATTCCTCAAGGCGTGGTCTTCTCTAACGGCAACCTGGAGGTTGTGGGCAGGATAACCTATTGTCCCGTTTACATGCTGATGTTTCTTCAGCCACAGACGTTTGCAGACGCCATTTTCAGGTTCAAGCCTTTGTGATGGGCTGTTGAAGCTTTGTACCGGCTTGTTGAAGAACGGGAAAAAGAATGTCTTAACGCTTCGCGCTTTTAAAAGAAACAAGGAGCGCGAAGCGCATTTTCTTAGCCGTTGTTCTTCAGGCTCTCCATAAACTTGATCAGGCCCCAACGCACGGAGCGGAGACCAAACTGCTCGGTGTGGATGTCGTCGAGCTTCACCCACATACACTCGGCGGCATCGTCGGCAGCCTGTAGCTTGCTCTCGTCCTCCACCTCGCAGATGAAGAACATGTCGAGCGTGGGGATGTCAACACCACTGAAACGGTAGATGTTGGGCTGACTGAAGATGTAACGTGCGCTTGTGACCTTCAAGCCGGTCTCTTCCATGACCTCACGACACACACCCTCCTCGGCTGTCTCGCCAGGGTCGGCGAAGCCACCGGGCAAGTCGAGCGTACCCTTGGCAGGCTCTTGCTTGCGTCGTTCAACGAGCAGCTCGCCCTTCTTGTTCATGATGAACGCCACGTTGGCGGCACTGGGGTTCATAAACAATTCGAAGCCACAGTTTTCACACTTGCGGCTCTTCTCACTGTTCTCTACAAAATGATGACTGCCACACATGGGACAGTACTCATACTTCAGCAATGGATGCATCTTGGAATATGTTGTTATTGTTATCTTTTAGCTATCCTCAAAACCACCAATAGGCGGCTATTATCTTATCTTGGCGTTTCGTTTATTGAAGTTCTTCTCTTGATGTTCTATAAAACCTGACGTTCTATAAAAAAACATCATTATTTCTTAAAATCATTCTCCATATCCTTACATAGGCAAAAGAATTTGCGCAGATAACGCAAACAGCGCTACAGAGAGACAAGAGGTTGAATGACAGGCAGATAAACGGAACAGCTACATGCTAAGCGCCAACGGCGTTAGCCTTTTTTTACCATTTTGCCTTTTTACCTTTTTACCTTTATAATTCTTTTCGTCTGCAATATTACAAAAAAATAACTATCTTTGCAAATGATTGGGGCAAAACTTGATGGTGAGGCCCAAAGAAAAAAACATATATCAACCCGTCACCCCAAACAAGCAGCCACGCGCTCCATCTTTGCGCCGGTAAAGCAAGAAGGCGGAAAAGCTCAAGCAGCGTCCTCGAAGAGGGCGAACATATCGGGTGCATGCGACGCATGCTCGAGATTCTTCGCCTATAACATGTTGCAAAGGTTAAAAAAGGAACAATAAGCTAAAAGAAAAACATAAAACAAAAAAGGAAAGATGAAAAAAGCTCTATTTATATTGGCAGCCTTGATGATGTCGTTCTCGGCAATGGCACAGAAGCATTTTGACATGAAACTGTGGGAGGGCAAGACCCCCAACAAGAACAAGTTGGACGACGTGGCAGAACTGAAGGTGTTCCTGCCCAACGAGAAGAAAGCCACAGGACGCGCCGTGGTAATCTGCCCCGGAGGAGGATACGAGAACCTCGCCATGGAACATGAAGGCACACAGTGGGCTCCCTTCTTCAACAACCTCGGCATTGCCGTCGTGGTGCTCAAGTATCGCATGCCCAACGGCAACGACGAGGTGCCTGTGAGCGATGCCGAGGAGGCCATGCGCACGGTGAGACGTAACGCCAGGACATGGAAGATCAACACAGAAGATGTGGGCATCATGGGCTTCTCGGCCGGTGGTCATCTCGCCTCCACGCTTGCCGTGCACTCCAAGGGCGATGCCAAGCCCAACTTCCAGATTCTGTTCTACCCCGTGATCACGATGATGCCCGCCTACACCCACATCGGCTCGCACAACAACCTGCTTGGAAAGAACGCGAAGAAGAAAGAAGAGCAACATTACAGCAGCGACATGCATGTGACGCGCCTCACGCCAAGGGCGTGCATCATACTCGCCGACGACGATGAGGTGGTGCAGCCGTCGAACAGCATAAGCTATTACACCGAGCTCTATCGCCACGACGTGCCGGCTTCGATGTTTGCATATCCCGACGGCGGCCACGGTTTCGGCTACAATGCCAACTTCCCCTACCACTTCGAGATGCTGCTCAACCTCCGCGCCTGGCTTCAGAGCTTCTAAGGAAACGAAGACAGAGGCTTCGAGATCAGCAATTTACAGGTGCCCACTTTTATGCTTCCACCATCGCCATTATAAAGCATAAAGGTGGGCACTTCATTGTTTTAAACGATTGTTCTGTTTTTACCCAAAATATATCATATTTTCTTTTTTCTTTATATAAAAAAGATGTATAAGAAAAAAACTATTATCTTTGCAGCAGTTTTTAACGTTAACAATTCTCACCAAAGGCTCAAGACAAAATTACAGTTTAAAAAGAAAAGATTAATATGGCCAAACAGACACCTCTACCACATAAAAGCCTCTTAACAAGAGCGTTGGCGATGGCTGCTTTGTTGCTGTCGGCAACAGCCATGACCATGGCGCAAGACATAAAGGCAGACACAACTGCCGTGAAGGCCGACACAACTGCCGTGAAGGCTAAACACGGACTGGTGGCACGGCTGTTGCAATATTTTGCCGAGAGCGACAAACCGAAGCCCGACAAGAAGATCGACTTCGGCATAATAGGCGGACCACACTATGCCTCCGACACCGGACTGGGTCTCGGACTGGTGGCATCGGCGCTCTACTCAACCGACCGCTCCGACTCGACGCTGGAGAAGTCGAACGCATCGCTCTATAGCGACATGACGACAAAGGGGTTCCTCATGATCGGCATCAGGGGCAACAACATCTTTCCGAAGAAACGCTACAGGCTCGACTACAGGATCTATGTCTACACCTTTCCCTCTTATCTCTGGGGCTTCAGCTACCCGCAGAGCGACAACGACGACAACAAGAGCAAGTATAGCCGAACGAAGTTTGAGGTCATGGCGCGGTTCCTCATACCGATAAACCGCTACAGCTACCTCGGACCGATAGCTCGCTACCAGTATGTTCACGCCTATAAGCTCAAGGACAAGGCGCCGCAGCTGCTGGAAGGCTTGCCTAAGACGGTGAGCGACTTTGGCGTGGGCGTGAGCTACACCTTCGACTCGCGCGACTTCATGCTCAACGCCTCACGGGGATGGTTCATGCAGCTCGACCTCACGACAAACCCGACGTTCCTCGGTAACAACAACACCTACTGGTCGGCAGAGCTGCAGCTTGCCACCTACCGCAAGGCATGGCGGGGAGCCATCATTGCGGGCGAACTGCACACGCGACAGTCGACAGGACAGGTGCCGTGGCCCATGCTCGCCGACGTGGGGTCCAGCAACCGCATGCGCGGCTACTATGAGGGACGCTACCGCGACAAGAACGTCATCGACGCACAGGTGGAGCTGCGACAGCACATCTGGCACCGCAACGGCATCGTGCTGTGGCTCGGCGCAGCAGAGGTGTTCCCACGCTACAGCGACATGCGCTTCAGCCGCATCTTGCCAAACGCCGGCGTGGGCTACCGGTGGCAGTTTAAGAAGGGCGTGAACGTGCGCCTCGACTACGGATTCAGCCGCAACGGAACGGGCTTCATCTTCAACATCAACGAGGCGTTCTAAAGGAGCTTCTGGAAAAACCGCAAAGCAATTGTCTAAAAAAAAAGATAACAATGAACAAGACACGCAACAACAGCAAGCCGTCAGCATCTCACAGCAAGCGAGGACACGAAGGGCTCACATGGTTCATTCTCTTCCTGCTGGTGCTCATCATACCCAACCTCGTGTTGGCGGTGACTGAGCAGCTCACGGCGGGAGGACGGGTGGCTGGCATCGTCATGCCGCTGGCCGTCTACGGGCTCATCATGTCGCTCTCGCGAAAGACGGGACGCACCATGATCCTGATGTTTCCCGTGCTCTTCCTCGGCGCCTTCCAGATGGTGCTCACCTATCTCTATGGACGGGGCCCGATAGCGGTGGACATGTGGCTCAACCTCGTCACGACCAACTCGGGAGAGGTGGGCGAACTGCTGTCACAGCTGCTCCCTGCCATCGTGTGGGTGGTGGTTATATATGTGCCCACCATTGCGCTCGCCGCCACGCTGTGGGCAAAGAAGCGATGGGCCAACGGGGCCATGGTCAAGGCGCTGCGCCTGCCTGCCCTCTGTGCCACGGCAGGAGCGTTGCTGTTCACGGCGCTGCTCTCGGGGCTTACCCCCTACTCGCCCACCAACGACATGTTTCCGCTGAACGCTGTCTGCAACCTCGGCATGGCGTTCGGCCGGCAGACGGCGTCGGTGGAATATAAGGAGACATCGAAAGATTTCAGGTTCTACGCCAAATGCTCGTTCGAGGACAAGGAGCCCGAAACGCTGGTGCTCGTCATTGGCGAGACGAGCCGCGCCGACAACTGGCAACTCTACGGCTACAGCCGCAAGACCAACCCTCTGCTCGCGCAGGTCAAGGGGCTGACGGTGTTCACCAACTACATGAGCCAGAGCAACACCACACACAAGAGCGTGCCCATTCTCCTGTCGCTCGCCGAGGCCGACAACTACGACATTCTCTATCACACCAAGGGCATAATGCAGGCGTTTCGCGAGGCGGGCTACCACACCGTCTTTCTCTCGAACCAGCAACGTAACCACTCGTTCATCGACTTCCTCGGTGAGCAAGCCGACGACTGCCTGTTCCTGCGCGACAGCCATCCCAACAACGCCTATGACACAGACCTGCTCGTGCCGCTCGCACAGAAGCTCGCAAGACAGAAAGGCAAGCGCACGTTCATTGTGCTACACACCTACGGCTCTCATTTCAGCTACGCCGACCGCTATCCCGACGACATGCGCGAGTTTAAGAACGACCAGTATGACGGGGCTAAGCGCGAGTATCGCCCGCAGCTCATCAACGCCTACGACAACTCAATATGTCAGACGGATCTGCTGCTCCACCGCATCATTGAACAGCTGACGGCACATGGTGGCAGCGCAGCCATGGTCTACACCTCCGACCACGGCGAGGACATCTTCGACGACGCCCGCCATCTGTTCCTACACGCATCGCCCTTCCCCTCGTTCTGGCAGCTTCATGTGCCGCTTGTGGTGTGGACCTCACCGGCGTATCGTGAGCGTCACGCCGACATCGCCAGCTGTCTCAACGCCAACCGCCGCAAGCAGGCTGAGAGCAACAGCGTGTTCCACACCTTGCTCACCATGGGTGGCGTGACAACGAGCTACCGCAACGATTCGCTCTCGCTGGCAAGCCCCTCGTTCACCCCTCACCGCCGCCTCTTCATCGACGACCACAACGAGCCGCGCCCCTATAGCGAGTGCATGCAGAAGGAAGACTTTGAGGCCATGCAACGACATGGAATAAACATGAAATAGAAACGAAGAAAGGCGCGTAGCGCGAGTATAAAAAAAAGAAAAGGACTGATTTTTAAATTGGATAAAAAAATGAACAGACTGTTTATCATGGCGGGCATCGTGACGATGCTCGCACAAGTAACCACGGCACAGGCCGTGACAGACAACGAGGGAACACATCTCATCAAATATGGCGACATGAACCAATGGGTGACACGACAGGTTAAGGAAAGCGCCATAATAGGCGGTAACATGAAGACGCTGCACGAGATCGCTCCAACAAAGACATGGGCGCAAAACGCACCTTACACCAACTGGGGAGGCTCGCCATGGGGCACGTCAAACGTCATGGCGAAGGTGTCGGGCATAACAAAAACCAACGTGTCGGTATATCGCGACGAGCACCCAGGACACGGCAGCTGCGCTAAGCTGGTAACACACATCGAGACATGCAAGGTGCTCGGCATCGTGAACATCAAGGTGCTGGCAGCAGGCAGCATATTCCTCGGACAGACGCTCGAGCCCATCACCTCGACCTCAAACCCCATGGCCAAACTCAACGCAGGAATGAAGTTTACGGGACGGCCCAAGGCACTCGTCTTCGACTATAAGGTGAAGCTGTCGGGACATCCCAACCGCATAAAGGAGACGGGCTTCAGCAAGGTGAAGACGGTGGCAGGAATAGACATGGCCGACTGTGTGTGCTTCTTGCAGAAACGCTGGGAGGACACCAAGGGCAACATCTGGGCAAAGCGCGTGGGCACCATGGTAGTGCGCTTCGCAAAGACCACGAACGGATGGGTGGAGAACGCCACATTCCCCATCCACTACGGCGACATCACGCACCAGAGCTTCTACAAGCCTTACATGGGACTGCTCACGGGCGACGACACGAAATGGGCTAAAAACTCGAAGGGCAAGATGATGCCTGTGAAGGAGATTGGTTGGGCATCGGCCAACGAGACGCCAACCCACATGGTGCTGCAGTTCGACTCAAGCCACGGCGGAGCCTACATTGGCTCTGTCGGCAACACGCTGTGGGTGGATAACGTGAGGGTGGAATATTAACCCCTCCTCGTCTTAAGCCGAGGAACGGTCTTAAGCCAACCAACGTTTATAAGCCGAACGATGTTTACAAACAAAAAAAACGGATTTTCCTGATGATGCTGAAACAGCCAGCCCTATCAGGAAAATCCGTTTTTTGTTTTCCAAACCGCCATATTAATGGCAACACGACAACCAATTTTTCGGTTTAAAAAGCCTATAATAATAATTTTCCTTAAATTTTTCCTATATAATAATGTAGGAGGAAAACTATTGCTTACTTTTGCACTCCAAATAACGAACATTTAAGTATATGCAAGACAACTTAGTGATTGTGGAGAGCCCTGCAAAGGCCAAGACAATAGAAAAATTTTTAGGCAGCGACTTCAAGGTGATGTCTTCATACGGACACATTCGCGACCTGAAGAAGAAAGAACTGAGCATCGACATGCAGTCGATGCAACCATCATACGTCATACCGAAAGAGAAAGAGAAGCTCGTAAGCGAGCTGAAAGCCAACGCAAAGAAAGCCAAGAAGATATGGCTCGCATCCGATGAGGACCGCGAGGGAGAGGCTATCTCGTGGCACCTCTGCGAGGTGCTCGGACTGGACGAGGAGAAGACCAGCCGAATAGTGTTTCATGAGATCACAAAGCCTGCCATTCTCGCGGCCATCGAGAACCCGCGACATCTCGACATGAACCTGGTGAACGCACAGCAGGCACGACGCGTGCTCGACCGCATTGTGGGCTTCAAGCTGTCACCCGTGCTGTGGCGCAAGGTTAAGCCCGCCCTCTCGGCAGGCCGCGTGCAGAGCGTGGCGGTGAGACTGATCGTGGAGCGCGAACGCGAGATCCAGAAGTTCAAGAGCGAACCCTACTACCGCATAAACGCCATCTTCGCCCTGACCAACGAGAACGGATCGCAGCAGGAGGTAAAGGCTGAGCTCGACCGCCGATTCAGCAACCACGACGAGGCGGTGGCGTTCCTTGAGGCTTGCCGCAACGCCGAGTTTAAGGTGGAGGCGGTGACGAAGAAGCCGCTCAAGCGCATGCCTGCACCGCCTTTCACCACGTCGACGCTGCAACAGGAGGCTGCACGCAAGCTCGGCTTCTCGGTGTCGCAGACCATGATGGTGGCACAGCACCTCTACGAGAACGGACAGATCACATACATGCGTACCGACAGCGTAAACCTCTCAAAGCTCTGCATAGGTGCAGCTAAAGAGGAAATCATCAACCTCTACGGCGAGGAGTACAGCTCACCACGCAACTTCCACACCAACTCGAAGGGTGCCCAGGAGGCTCACGAGGCCATAAGACCGACATACATGAGCAACGTGACCATTGACGGTACGTCGCAGGAGAAACGCCTCTACGACCTCATCTGGAAACGCACAGCTGCCAGTCAGATGGCGGAAGCACAGATAGAGAAGACCACGGTGGCGATAAGCATTATCAACGATGCCGAGGACTGTCTGAAGGCAACAAAAGAGAACCACGCACCCAAGTTTGTGGCTAACGGAGAGGTGGTCAAGTTTGACGGATTCCTCAAGGTGTACCGCGAGTCGACTGACGACGACGATGCCCCCTCTGACGAGTTCTCACACATCCTGCCGCCCCTGACCGAGGGCAACGAGCTGCAAAGACGCGAGATCACGAGCACCGAGCGCTTCTCGCAGGGACCGGCACGCTACACCGAGGCAAGCCTTGTGCACAAGCTTGAGGAGCTGGGCATAGGACGCCCGTCAACATACGCACCGACCATCAGCACCATACAGCAGCGCGAGTATGTGCAGAAGGGTGACAAAAAGGGCGAGGAACGCTCTTACACCATCGACACGCTGCGCGGCATCCAGGTCACAAGCAAGACAAAGAAGGAGCTGACAGGCAACGAGAAGGGCAAGCTGCTGCCCACAGACATAGGAACGGTGGTCAACGACTTCCTTATTGAGAACTTCCCCGACATCATGGACTATAACTTCACGGCTCGTGTGGAGCAGCAGTTTGACCAGATTGCTGAGGGCAAGGAGCAGTGGACCGACATGATGAAAGACTTTGAGCACACCTTTGAGCCTACCGTGGAGAAGGTCATCAACGCACGCTCTGAGCACAAGGCGGGCGAGCGCAAGCTCGGCGACGACCCGAAGAGCGGACGCCCCGTGTTTGTGAAGATCGGACGCTTCGGACCTGTGGTGCAGATAGGATCGGCTGACGATGAGCAGAAGCCGCAGTTTGCACAGCTGCCCACCGACAAGCGCATGGACTCGATAACGCTCGAAGAGGCGCTGGAGCTGTTCAAGCTGCCGCGCACCGTGGGACAGTTTGAGGGCACCGACGTGGTGATCGGCGCCGGCCGATTCGGACCTTATGTCATGCACAACAAGAAGTATGTGTCGCTGCCCAAGGGCGAGGACCCCATGACCGTGACGCTCGACACCGCCATACAGCTCATACAGGCCAAACGTCTGCAAGAGGAACAGCGCCACATGAAGAAGTTTGAGGAAGACGCAAAGCTCGAGATCCTCAACGGACGCTACGGCCCTTACATCGCATACGACGGCAAGAACTATCGCATACCGAAGGCACAGCACGACAAGGCAACAGAGCTGACCTACGAGCAGTGTATGGACATCGTGAACGCCACTCCTGCAAAGAAAAAATAACGACAACCAGGCTTTTGGAGCCGAGCTATAACAGAAACTTATGCAACGTATCATCATCATTGGCTATATGGGAGCCGGAAAGACGACCGTGGGAAAGGCACTGGCCAAGGACATGGGGCTCACTTTCTACGATCTCGACTGGTATATTGAGAGCCGCATGCACAAGACCGTGAAGCAGATCTTCGACGAACAAGGCGAGGAGGGCTTCAGGCGCATTGAGCGCAACATGCTGCATGAGGTGGCAGAGTTTGAGGATGTGATAATAAGTTGTGGAGGAGGCACACCCTGCTTCTTCGACAACATCGACTACATGAACAGCCAAGGAACAACCTTCTACCTCAAGGCCACTCCCGACGTGCTCTACAAGCATCTGAAGATGGGCAAGAGCGTGCGGCCGCTTCTCCTCAACAAGACGCCCGATGAGGTGCGCACATTCATAGAGGCTCAGCTCGCACAACGCGAACCGTTCTACAACAAGGCCAAGTATGCCATCGATGTCAACCTCATGGACACCTATGACAAGATCAAGCTGTCGGTGGACAAGATAAAGAACAAGATAGAAGAAGAAAAAGGAAACAACATCAAAAAAGAACAAGAATAAATGAAGAAATGGACCATCGATGACTCAAAGGAGCTCTACAACATCAACGGTTGGGGCACCTCTTACTTCGGAGTCAACGACAAGGGCGATGTGTATGTCACGCCCTGCAAGGACAACACGGAGATTGACCTTCGTGATGTGATGGACGAGCTTGCACTGCGCGACGTAACACCGCCAGTGCTCCTGCGCTTTCCCGACATCCTCGACAACCGCATCGAGAAGACATCAAGCTGCTTCAAGAAAGCGGCTGACGAGTATGGCTACAAAGCTGAAAATTTCATTATTTATCCTATCAAAGTGAACCAGATGCAGCCCGTGGTCGAGGAGATTATCTCACACGGACGAAAGTTCAACCTCGGACTGGAGTGTGGTTCCAAGCCTGAGCTCCACGCTGTCATTGCCGTGCAATGTCAGAGCGACTCCATCATCGTGTGCAACGGCTACAAAGACCAGAGCTACATTGAGCTGGCGCTGCTGGCACAGAAGATGGGAAAGCGCATCTTCATCGTCGTGGAGAAGCTCAACGAGCTCGACACCATTGCAAAGGCAGCAAAGAAGTTGGGCGTGAAGCCGAACCTCGGAATAAGAATAAAGCTGGCATCAAGCGGAAGCGGAAAGTGGCAGGAGAGCGGAGGCGACGCATCCAAGTTTGGCCTGACGTCAAGCGAACTGCTTCAGGCGCTTAACATCCTTGACGAGAAGGGACTGCACGACTCGCTGCGACTGATCCATTTCCATATCGGCAGCCAGATAACAAAAATAAGACGCATACAGACAGCGCTCAGAGAGGCGGCACAGTTTTATGTGCAGCTCCACAAGATGGGGTATAACGTCGATTTCGTCGACTGTGGCGGCGGACTGGGTGTCGACTATGACGGCACGCGCTCGTCAAACAGCGAGAGCTCGGTTAACTATTCCATCCAAGAGTATGTTAACGACTGCATCTACACCTTTGTCGACGCATCCGACAAGAACGACATCGCTCACCCGAACCTCATCACAGAGAGCGGACGGTCGCTGTCGGCTCACCACTCGGTGCTCGTGATCGATGTGCTGGAGACCGCTTCGCTGCCCGAGATGCGCGAGGAGTTTGAGCCTGCCGACACCGACCACCAGCTCGTCAAGGACCTCTACGACATCTGGGACAACCTGAACCAGCGCACAATGCTGGAAGACTGGCACGACGCGGAGCAGATCAGAGAGGAGGCGCTCGACCTCTTCTCACACGGCATCGTGGACCTGCGCACAAGAGCAGAGATAGAGAGCATGTACTGGAGCGTGTGCCGCGAGGTCAACAACCTGGCGAAGCAGATGAAGCATGCGCCCGACGAGCTGAAAGGACTCGACAAGTTGCTGGCAGACAAATATTTCTGCAACTTCTCGCTCTTCCAGTCATTGCCCGACTCATGGGCTATAGACCAGCTCTTCCCCATCATTCCGCTGCAACGGCTCAACGAGAAACCCACACGCAACTGCACCATTCAGGACATCACATGCGACTCGGACGGCAAGATTGCCAACTTCGTGACCAACCGCAACATCTCGCATTGTCTGCCCGTACATGCGCTGAAGAAGAACGAGCCCTACTATCTCGGCGTGTTCCTCGTAGGAGCATATCAGGAGATTCTCGGCGACATGCATAACCTCTTCGGCGACACCAACGCCGTGCACATAAGCGTGAAAGACAACCACTACCACATAGACCAGATCTTCGACGGCGAGACCGTGGAAGAGGTGCTCGACTATGTGCAGTATAATCCCAAGAAGCTGGTGCGCCAGCTCGAGATATGGGTGACGAAGAGCGTCAAAGCAGGAAAAATTTCACTCGAAGAGGGTAAGGAGTTCCTTAGCAACTATCGCTCAGGACTCTATGGTTACACTTATCTTGAATAAAAAAAAAGGTCTTAAAAAGAAAAAAATATGGAAAAGGAGAGAGAAACAGACAAGGCCTTTGCTCCACTGACCGTCATCAAGGTTGGCGGAGCCGTGGTTGAAGACGAAGCACAGCTCACAAGGCTTATCAACGACTTCTCTGCCATTCCCGGCAGAAAGGTGCTGGTACACGGCGGTGGACGACGCGCCACAAAGGTGGCTGCCGCTCTGGGCATAGAGAGCAAGATGGTGGACGGACGACGCATTACGGATGCCGACATGCTGGAGGTGGTGACCATGGTTTATGGTGGCCTCGTCAACAAGAACATCGTGGCCCGTCTGCAAGCACAAGGCGTGAACGCCCTTGGCTTGACAGGTGCCGACATCGATGTCATCAGATCACATAAGCGACCGCTGAAGAACGGAATCGACTATGGCTTTGTGGGCGATGTGGACCGCGCCAACGGACAGATGCTCAGCAAGCTTATTGAAGAGGGCATCACGCCTGTCATGGCACCTCTCACACACGACGGCAACGGCAACATCCTTAACACAAACGCCGACACCATTGCCGCCACAACGGCCATAGCTCTCGCACCGTTCTATGACGTGACGCTTGTCTACTGTTTCGAGAAACCCGGCGTGCTCTCCAATCCCGATGACGACTCGTCGGTGATTGCAAACATCACGCGCCCGCTCTTCAACGACCTCGTGGCCGACGGCACCATTGCCGGCGGCATGATACCGAAGATAGAGAACGCTCTCGATGCCATAGGCAAAGGCGTGGGACGGGTGCTCATAACAAAAGCCGATGCCATTGGACAAGAGGAGAAGGGAACGACGATAAAATAAAAGAGAAACGACAATAGAATAAGAAAGAGCTTTGACAACTATTAGTTAAAGACTGTTAACGTTGTAACTTTATATCTTCACAACCGTCAACCATTTAGAAGCGATGATAAAACAGGTTAGTTTTCGCAATGATGTATTGCCGCTGAAGAACATTCTTTATCGGCTTGCTCTTCGCATCACGCTCAACAGCGCAGAGGCCGAAGACATCGTGCAAGACACCCTGATAAAAGTCTGGAACAAGCGCGACAGCTGGGCTGAAATAGAATCAATAGAGGCTTTCAGCATAACCGTCTGCCGTAACCTCGCTCTCGACCGAATAAGCAAGCATGACAACCAGAACGCCTCGCTCGACGAGCAAGGCATCGACCGTCAAGACACAGCTTATGACCCGTACGAGAGAACGCAACAGCGTAACAAGGTGGAGCTTGTGAGACAAATCATCGACAGCCTGCCTGTGAAGCAGCGCGAGTGTATACAGCTTCGCGACTTTGAAGGCAAAGCCTACAAAGAGATTGCCTCGCTGCTCAACATCACAGAAGAGCAAGTGAAGGTGAACATCTTCCGCGCACGACAGGCCATTAAACAACGATTCACTCAATTAGACGGATATGGACTATAAGTATATAACACAACTTTTAGATCGCTACTGGAAGGCGGAGACAACCGTGGAGGAGGAAAACATCCTGCGGGCCTTCTTCAGTCAGACCAGCGTGCCCGAGGAGCTGAAGCAATACCGATGTCTGTTCCTCTATCAAGCCACGGAGCCAAAGACCGACGTGCTTGATGCAGCCTTCGACGACCGTCTCTTAGCTATTGTAGGCGAAGAGCAGAAGGACACAGCAAAGGTTAAGGCACACCGCATAACGCTCAAGGAGCGCATGTTCCCGCTGTTCAAGGCAGCAGCGGTGGTGGCTATAATCTTAACGCTTGGCAACGCCGCACAATATTCGTTCAACGGCAACGCTGACACCACCACCCCACAAAGCTCAACAATGGGCACCAGCCGCGGCCAGTCAATGGCTTACACCGATTCGGCAACCATAGACACGCTACAGCAGCGCACCATGGACACCACATCGCCTGTAAACAACGCAACAACAGTGGTCAAATAAAGACCGCTGAGAACAAAAACAAAGCCTGTCAGGCAAGGATGCCAAGGCCAAAAGAAAACCTGAAGACGGTAAAAGCCGAGGCAACGAAAGAAGATAATTTCTATGCTTTCTCTATATAAATCATGTTTAGTAAAACAACAACCGAAACTGTGAAGTTTCAAAGTTCTCTCAAATTTTTCATAACATACTAATGCGAACAGCCATCCGAAATCTCGGATGGCTGTTTCTGTTTTTAGGGGGCTTGAAAAGCCTAAAAGACATATTGGGCTGCTTATGGGGGTTATGCGACATATAAGACATATACGACCTATAAGAGCTATAAGACGGCCCCATAACCACCACACCTACATAACCACCAGCCTCCTATAACCACCAGCCTCCTATAACCACCAGCCTCCCATAACCACCAGCCTCCCATAACCACCAACCTCCCCCAAGCTCCCTCCAACAAACAAAAGACGGACTGCCATCACTGGTAGTCCGTCCTCAATTGTTATTTAGAAGATCTATTCAGAATAAAAAGAACTGAATAAATATAAGTTTTCAATAATGGCTTAAAACAATATTTTGAAGCCCTACAGCCTTTTAGTTGTTAGGCACAAACTCGTCACTTCAACACCGAAATATTGCCAGCTGCTACAGAGTAAACGGTGCAGATAAAGAGGCCTGTTGTCGGCGTAGATGCCGTTGTCGAGATAGTCTGTCGAGCCAGTCAAGCTGTAGGCATCGGTCATGTAGACTGTGCCATACGTCTTGTATGTGAGACCTGTCGAGAACTTGGGCACCAAGATGTAGTTGAACGCATTGCCTTGCTCATCGGTGCTTCCGCTCTTAGCTTTCTTAAACTTTAAGTTGTAGCCCTGTCCGTAGACGTTTTTGATGCGGTAGCTTGAAGGATTGTTGGCGTCAACGTCAAGCTCACAGTCGGCCGACTCCTTGCCCACAATTGGAGCTACGTCTGCATTGAAATAATATTTTCCGTCACACACCTTGTTCCAGGTTATGCCAGTAAACGACACGCTGTCGGCAGCCTGTGCCTGACCCTTGGCGTTCACAGCCACCACAGTGGCCATATAATCGCCCTTGAGGCCGTAGAACAGAGTGTCTACCTCCGACTGGCCTTTCACTCCTTTCACCAAGCCGCCGTTCTTTACCACAAAGTCGTTGTAGCCTTCCTGTCCAAGCTCGGCAATGTGCTTAGAATAGTCGGCATGCTTCTCAAGCAGAATGTATGCGCTCTCGGTGGCAGAGTTTGTAGACACGCGCACCTTAAAGTCGGCATCGGCATCAAGCGGCGGAGCCACACTGTAAGTGTTGGTCATCACATAAGCCTTTGAGTCGTTGCCTGGCTCTGTGCCCTCATCGGCAGAGCACGATGTCATGAACATCGCAGCAGCGACAGCCATCAATCCAAAAATATATTTTTTCATCGTTGTTGTCAATTTTTTGTTTGAACAATTTTTTGTTGCTAATCCTTAGCGATTGTCTCATGACCGTTGGTTACCACACAAACTTCTGAGAGTTGCCTGAAGGTGCCGACGGTGTCGGGTTGTTGGTACAAGCGGTGTTGTAGTTGCATTCGCCGTTGGTGATGCACCAGTTCATCCAATTTGGCGTTGTGGTGGTGTTCCACTGGTAACCGTCAACGTGGTTGGTGCCCTCATAGCTGCGTATAATGCCCTTCTGCAGGCGCTTGATGTCATACATCGACAGACCCTCGCCCCAGAACTCTACGCGGCGCTGCCACCAAATCTCGTTCTGGAAGGCAGATGTAGCAGTGTTGCCGTATGCCTCGTTGTGCTTGCCATACTCGTAGCTGGCATCGCGCTGCTTGGCGAAGGCGGTGAGCAGAGAGATGCCCTCAGCCTGACGGCCGCTCTGCATGCCTACAGCCTCGGCCTCGATGAGCTTCATCTCCTCAACACGCATGAGAGGCACAGCCACGCAGAAGCCCACATACTTGTCATGACGGCCCTGTGAGCCGCCTGTTGAACGGAACTTAACCTCCAGACCACCGAGCTTAGGCTTGTTCATGGCGAGCAGCTCGGGGTTCTGTGTGTTGGTGCTGAGGATAGAGTAAAGCTCCTCTTCTGACGCAGCATCGTCGGCAGAGAAGTCAACGAAACATTTCTTGCGACAGTCGGTTGCAGGTATTGTCTCGTAGAGGTGACGGTCAATGAACAGCGGGTAGCCATAGTTGGCAGCGTAGCCACAGCTTGCACCAGGATTGTCGAGCATGCCGTTCTCGGTGATCATCTTTGAGCCCCATGACGAGTCAGCATCGTTAAGTTTGATGTTGTCGTCGGTTGCCTTATACTGCACGCAGAACATCCACGCGTCGTTAGGTGTGTTGAAGCCCGTCTCGTAGTCAGTATACTGTGCGCCAGTCATCACGCTGTAGCCAGCCATGGCGAGCTTGGCATACTTCTCGGCGTTTGGCCAATCCTCCATGGTGAGGTAGGCGCGAGCCTTCAGACCATACACCACGCTGAGGTCGGGAGTGGTCTTGTCAGAACGCTGATAGTCGGCAAGATATTTCTCTGCCTGGTCAAGGTCGGAGAGGATGAAGGCGAAGGCAGCCTCATTGGTCATACGCGGGTTCTTCGTCATGTCGGCTGCGTCGACCTCTGTGACCATAGGCACGGTCTCGGCCTGCTTGTTCTTGGCGTAGGTCTCGGCACCGTAAGTGCGCACGAGGTCAAGATAATACATTGCGCGGAGAGCATAAGCTATGCCCACACCAGTGTAATGGTTCTCTGACACGTTCTCGCCGCCGTAGCTCTTGAGCACGTTGTTGCAGCTCTTGATCCAACCATAGTAGTAGGTCCAAGGCATCTGGCAGGCTGCATACTGCGGGCCGAGGGCCACGCTGGCAGTATATTGAGTGGAGAACCACTCGCTTCCCGATGCGTCTGTCGGTGCGATGTCTTGACCCATCATGTCGCGCTTGATCATCATGGAAGGATAGCCGAAGTCGTCGGCATCGTAGTCATCGTCACTATAGATAAATGTTCCGACAAGAGTTGATGTGAGACCGTTCACAAGCGACTCATAGGCTGTCGGTGCCTGTGCTACCTGATCGCCAGATGCATAGCCTTTTGACGGCTCATACTCCTCGATACAGCTTGTCATCGAGGTAGAGACCACCAGAGCGGCGGCAACCAAAGCTAATATATTTTTGTTCATATCGTGAATTCGTTTTTTTGTTTTTATTGTTTAGCAAGACAAGAAATACTTGCTTTCTGTAACGAGCAGACAAGTAACAAGAAGCGTTGCTTGCCGCTCGTCAACAGCTATAAATTAGAAACTTACCTGTATGCCACCCGAGATGTTGCGGATGGGTGAGTAGGTGCCTACATAGCCTGAGCCAAGGAATGAGAAGCGTGGGTCAAGACCCTTGCGTGCTGACCAGAAGGCCAGGTTCTCACCCATCACATAGACGCGGATCTTGCTAACCTCAGGAATGAGTCCCTTCGGCAGGGTGTAGCCTACAGAGAACGACTGGAAGTTGAAGTAGCCGGCGTTGGTGAGGAAGCGGCTTGACTGAGAGGTGGCATAGTTGTCACCATTCTGCCAACGCGGAATGTTGCTTGACGTGTTGTTGGCGCTCCATGCCTTTGCCCAGTCTTTGTGGATGGCAGCGCCCCAGTTCTCACCCGATGTGATAGGCATCTGCATGAGCTGAGCATACTGGTTGTCGTAGACCTTGCCGCCGATCTGGTAGTCGAAGGTCATGGCAACATCGAAGCTCTTGTAGCGGAAGTTGGTAGACAGACCGCCGAACACCTTGGGCAGCAGAGAGCCCTGCTCATAGTAGCTGGCCTTGCTGTAGTCGGTAGTGGTGTAAGAGTGCTCATGAGCAGCGATCTGCGACGCCTTGCCCTCGGCGATGTTGGCATCGACCCAGTAGAGGGCCTCACCCTTCTCGTTGACACCAGCATAGTCGGGCAGCATGGCGTTGTAGAGAGGACCGCCCTCACGGTACCACATAGGCAGGATGCGCAGAGGCTCCATGGCCTCGCGGAAGCCACCGTTGTCCTGGATCTTGCTTGCGGGCAGCTTCAGGATCTTCGTACTGTTGTGCGAGAGGTTGGCGGTGATGTTCCAGTCGATATCCTTTGTGCGGATAACAGCAGCCGAGAGCACAAGCTCTATACCGGTGTTGCGGATGTCGCCGAGGTTGCCATAGTAGCCACGGGTACCCTGACCCTCAGGTATAGACAGCCAGAACAGCAGGTCAGAGGTCTTCTTGGTGTAGAAGTCGATAGAACCTGTGAGGCGGCTCTTAAAGAGAGAGAACTCCACGCCAGCATTGAAGTTGGTCGTTGTCTCCCATGTAATGTTCTCGTTACCCATACGTCCGAACGAGGGCGACATGCCGTTGTTAGAGGCGTTGGGGGTGAGAGTGTAGAGGTCGGTGTAGGCAAAGGCGCCGATGTTGTCGTTACCCTGCTGACCGATAGAAGCCTTGAGCTTCAACTCGTCGACGAAGGGAGCGTTGAACCACTGCTCCTTGCTGATGATCCATGCTCCGCCTACAGACCAGAAGTCGCCCCAACGGTGATCCTTGGCAAAGTAAGAAGAGGCATCGCGACGATAAGAGAGCGAAGCGAAGTAGCGGCCGTCGTAGTTATACTGTGCGCGGCCGAAGAAGCCCTCTACGTTGTAGTTGTTAGTATAAGACGAACCGTCATACTTGTTGGCGTATGCGTAGATCTCCTGCAGGTAGGGTGAGAACTCGCCCTTGGCTGCTGAATAGAGAAACTTGACCTGCTGCTTGTAATATTCATGACCCACGAGAGCGTCAACATTGTGCTTGCCGAAGCTCTTCATGAAGGTCAGCGTCTGCGTGTTGTTGGTGCGCAGGGTGTTGGTGTTGCCTTTCTCCAGACGGCCGTTGTCGCCAGAGCCAGGACCCTCAAACGAGTTGGTATAGATGCTCTGCTCAGCAGTGTTGTAGTTTACGTTGCTCGTGACGTTGAGCTTCAACCAGTCGGTGAAGCTGATATCGGCGATGAATGTGCCGTTGAGCTGGTTCACACCGAGGTCGTTGGTGTTGTACAGGTTGGCGCCGAGGGGGTTACCTGTTGCCATGAACGGACGTGTCATGCCGTAGCCGGCGGGCACACCATAGTCGTAACGCTGGTGACCATACTTGTCTGTAGCGATGTAGGGCTTGCCGTCGTCGCCCATCTTACGGATGTAGATGGGGTAGATGGGAGCGATGCGTGCAGCAAAATACATGATGTTGGCAGAACCCGTCTTCTCGTCGAGGTTAGGGCTCGACTTGGTGTCAGAGTGGACATACTGTGCGTTGACGCCGAGCTTCAACCACTTCTTTGCCTGGTAGTCGGCCTTGGCGCGTGCGCTGATGCGCTCGTAGCTTGAGTTGTCGATGATACCCTCGTCGTTGAGGTAGCCTGCAGAGGCATAGAACGAGCCACGGTCGTAAGAGCCCTTGGCGCTGATGTTATACTCCTGGCGCATCGCTGTCTTGTAGGCAGCCTTGTTCCAGTCGTCGCCGGTGAGGTAATATTTCTCACCGTTATTCTCGTATGTGCGGCCGAGTGTGGCTGCGGGATTGATCTTACCGTCCATACCGATGAGCTGCTGGCCCTCGGGCAGGGTGTAGATGTTGTAAGCCAGACCCTTGAGCATGGTGTTGTTGGCAGCGATGTTGGCAGCCGATGCCGAGAGGCCCTCACCATAGTAGGCTTTGTTATAGGTTGCAGCGTATGCAGCCTCATAATATTCGGCGGGATCGGTGATGACGTCGTAGTCCTGTACGGCGCGTGAGTTGGCACCCCACTTTGCGTCTACAGTGATTTCGGCGTCGCGGTTCTTGCCGCTCTTGGTGGTCACGATGATTACACCTGCGGCACCACGTGCACCGTAGAGGGCTGCCGAAGCGGCATCCTTGAGCACGGTAACGCTCTCGATGTCGTCTGAAGGAATGCTTGAAAGGTTGCCAGGATAAGGTGCGCCGTCAACGATGACCAGAGGGTTGGTAGAAGCATACATTGAGGCGATACCACGAATCTTTATACCTGAAGAGGGGTCGTCGCCCTGAACGGCTGAGGTGCCGGGCTGACCCGACTGTCCACGCAGCTGCAGACCGGCAACCGATCCTACGAGGCTCTCAGCCACGTTGGTGGTGACCTTTTTCGACAGCTCCTTGGCATCGACCACAGCAGCCGAACCGGTGAACGCGCTCTTCTTGGCGGTACCGAAAGCCACAACCATAACCTCGTCGAGCGACTGGTTATCGGGATCGAGCACAATCTTCATCTTGGGGGTTGCTTTCACGGTTTTTGTCTGCATGCCGATGTACGAAATCTCAAGTTTCGCGCCATCAGCAATCTGAAGCTGGAACTGTCCGTCGATGTTGGTTACGGTACCCGTGTTGGTGCCGACAACCTTTACGGAAGCTCCGACCACGGGTTCGCCGCCTTCTGCCGACGTAACGACTCCGCTGACTTTACTCTGTGCCATCGCCATTCCTATACAAAGGAACAGAGTGGCAAAAATCATTGTTAGTCTTTTTTCCATAAGAATCTCTCTCTAAATGCTTATTAAAAAATTATGTTGTTTTGTTTGTTTTCTTTTGTTGTCGTTTATAGCCGCCGTTTGTCTAAAAAAATGCTTTTTGTAAAAAAAAACATTAATGACGAAGGACGAATCTATCGCAAAGAATGTTATCCTCTGTCACGTTCACATTCTTCATAATCCTTAGATCTTCTTTTAACCTCCTTTTCATTTTTACCTCCTTAGATCTTCTTTTAACCTCCTTTTCATTTTACCTCCTTAGATCTTCTTTTAACCACCTTTTCATTATTCTTGTTTATATAGTTTTCTGTGTGTTTACGCACACAAATTCAAAGTCTATTTTCATAGTTTGAACGGAAAAATACTTGACAAATATCAATCTGTAACTAAAAGTGTACGTTTATTTTTTTTGATATTTTTTCTTTCCTTTTGCTTACAGTTTGCAAAATTATAATTAATGTATAAGAACTGCAAAAACAATGTAATAAAATCTTAATATTTTAACACAAGATAACATTTTTTGTTTTATTTGTATAATTTTTTAATGTATTTCGCCACTTCTTTTTCGTCTTTTCTCATGTTTCGTCAGCATTTACAGACTTAAGATATCACATTGATTCAAATTTCAGCAAAATCATGTCTTTTTGGAAAACAAGAAGAGAATAAAGATAGCACGAAGAGATAAAAAGGAAAATGATGGCATGAAGAAAGGACAAGAAAAGATGCAATGAAGAGATAACAAGAAAAGATGCCACGAAGAGATAACAATAAGAAACGTGTCATCCCTTTCTTATGGGCACGAAAAAAGCCACATCCCTACCCTTCCAGATAAAGATGTGGCCGATCGATTTTTATACAGGATGATATTTTTTTCTTCCCCGTTGGTTTATGGCACATACTCTACGAAGGCCTCCATGGCCTCGTAGCATGCAAGGCCAAGGTCGTGGTAGAGCTTGGCGGTGTCGTGGTTGCGGTCTTCTGAGCGCTGCCAGAACAGACGCTCGTCGTTGCCAAGGAACGGTGCGCTCTCCATCTGCGACGAGTGTTTGAGGATAGAGTTGCGCTTTGCACGCAGCTCCTCAGGACTCATGGGCACACACATCTCGATGTTCTCTATTTCCCACTCTGCCCAGGCACCACGATACATCCACACGCGGCAGTCTTTGAGCCATGCTGCCTTGTCCTCTTTCTCAAGGTCGAGAGCAGCAAGCACAGCGTCCGTACACTTGCGGTGTGTGCCGTGGGGGTCGGCGAGGTCGCCTGCCACGAATATCTGCTGCGGCTTAATCTGCTGCACGAGGTCGCGCACGATATTGACGTCGCGCTCGCCCATCGGCAGTTTTTCTATCTTACCGCTCTCGTAGAAGGGCAGGTCGAGGAAGTGGACGTGGTCGAGAGGTATGCCGTTGTAGGTGCAGGCGGTGCGTGCCTCGCCGCGGCGAATCAGTCCCTTGATGGTGCGTATGTCGGCGGTGTCCATGTCGCCGGGTTTCTTTGCAGCGAGGAACATCTTGATGTCGGCATACATCTTCTTTATGGTCTCGTCGCTGTTGTTGATGAACAGCTGGTTGAAGCCGTTGACGAAGTGCATGAAGCGTGTCACCTCCTCGTCGCCTACGGCAATGTTGCCGGAGGTCTCATAGGCGATGTGTACGTCGTGGCCCTGCTGCACGAGACGGCGTATGGTGCCTCCCATTGAGATGACATCGTCGTCGGGATGGGGTGAGAACACTATCACACGCTTGGGGAACGGGTTTGCACGCTCGGGACGGTAGGTGTCGTCGGCGTTGGGCTTGCCGCCGGGCCATCCGGTGATGGTGTGCTGCAGGTCGTTGAATATCTTGATGTTGACGTTGTAGCCAGAGCCGTAGAGGGCGAGCAGCTCACTCAGACCGTTGTCGTTATAATCTTTGTTTGTGAGCTTGAGGATGGGCTTGCCCGTCTTCAGACAGAGCCATACCACGGCTGAGCGTGTGAGCTTGTCGGTCCACTCGCAGTTGGTAACAAGCCATGGGCGCACAATGCGTGTGAGCTTGGCTGCTGCTGCGAGGTCAATGACCACGGTGGCATCGTTGTGGGTCTGTAAGAATGTGGCGGGAATGGTGTCGGTGATGGGGCCTTCAACCGTCTTCTCTATGATGTTTGCCTTCTCGTCGCCCCATGCTGTGAGGAATATTTTCTTAGCTTTGAGGATAGTGGCCACACCCATGGTCAGCGTGCAGGGCGGCACAGGCTCTTGTGAGCCGAAGCTCATGGTCATCTCTTCGCGAGAGATGGCATCGGTAAGGATGATGCGCGATGTGCTCGTGATGGTGCTGCCCGGCTCGTTGGTGGCGATGTTGCCCATGCGTCCGATGCCAAGCACAATGATGTCAAGACCGCCCTTGTCGGCAATCGTCTGCTCGTAGGCGCGGCAGTGCTCCTGCACGTCTTCCTGTCCGATGGTGCCGTCGGGCGAGAAGATGTTGCAGGCTTTAATGTCTACCTTGTCGAGGAACAGCTCATGGAGCTTATGCAGGCTGCTGTTCTTGCTTCCGACCTTCAGGGGAAAATACTCGTAGGCGTTGAACACCACCACGTTGGCGAAGCTCAAGCCTTCCTCATGACGGCGTATCAGCTCTTCAAACACGGGTGTGAGACTTTGGCCTGTGCCAAGACCCAACACACACTCACGGCCTGCTGTCTGTGCGGCTTTGATCTCTGCCTCAATGGTGTTGGCGATAAGCTTTGCGCCCTCCTCCACCTTTGGGAAGATCTCGGTTGTTATTTTCTCACAACGAGTGATCTCTGACCTGTCCACAGCTGTGCGTGGGCGGTAGAACTGCTCTGGTATCTTGTTCAACACGATTGTTGAACTCAGATTCATCTTCATAGCTAATATCTCCTATTGTTTAAAGTTAAAGATTTTTATGTTAAGAGGGGGCTTTAAGGCTTATAAGGACTTAAAGCCCCGGCCTCATCTCCTTTACGGACGGTCCTTCTTGGCTGTTCCCCACTTTGAGGGCTTTGCTCCCATGGTGAGAACGAGGGTGCCGCCGCGCTTCATGTCGTTGAAGTTGATGTAGGTCTTGTTATAAGCCTTGCCGTTGAGCGTCACCTTCTGAACATATATGTTCTTGTCAGAGTTGTTGACGGTGCGCACGGTGAAGGTCTTGCCATCGCCGAGGTTGAGCGTTGCCTTGTCAAAGAGCGGTGAGCCGATGATGAACTTGCCGCCTGAAGGCTCCACCTGATAGAGACCTACGCTTGAGAGCACATACCATGCCGACATCTGACCGACATCCTCGTTGCCTGACAGACCGTCGGGCTGTGTGGTGTACATCTCTTTCATCATGCGGCGGAGCATCTGTGCTGCCTTCCAAGGCTGGCCGATGTAATTGTACATGTAGATGACGTGATGGCTGGGCTCGTTGCCCTGAGCATACTGTCCGACCAGTCCGCTGACATCGGGAGAAGCGTTGTCGCCCAGCGATCCCTCTACGATGAAGAGCGAGTCGAGCTTCGTCACGAACGCCTTTTCTGAACCGAAGAGGTTCACCAGTCCGTGAACATCATGAGGCACGAGGAAGGTATACTGCCATGCGTTGCCCTCGGTATAATCGTTTGTGCGGTGTGACGCATCGAAGGGGTCGAACGGTGTGCGGAACTTGCCGTCTTCTGAGATGGCGCGCATGAAGCGTGTCTCGGGGTCGAAATATTTGGCGTAGCTCTGACTGCGCTTCAAGAAATATTCATAATCGTCGGTCTTGCCCAGCATTTTGGCCACCTTGGCCACGCCAGCATCGGCAAGACAATATTCGAGCGCCTTTGCCACGGTCTCGTTCTCTGGCTCCTTGTCCCAAGGAATGAAGCCGTGCTTCTTAAGCAGACCGAGCGAGCGCTCTTCCAGCATCATGCTGTTTTTCAGAGCCTCATAAGCCTGCTCCTTGTCCTTGACAAAGCCTTTGAGCACGAGGTCAGCAAGGATGGGCACACCGGGGCTGCCCACCATACAGTTGGTCTCGCAACCGGCGAGGTGCCAGACAGGCAACTTGCCCTGCTCACGGAAGATGCTCATGAACGTGTTGGCGAGGTCGCTCTGCATGTCAGGACACACAAGGGTCATGAGAGGATAAGCAGCGCGGTAGGCATCCCATAGCGAGAAGGTGCTGTAGGTGGTGTAGCCGGCACGGTGTATGCGTCCGTCGGCACCACGATAGTCGCCGTTGGCGTCGCAGAACACCGAAGGAGCGATCATGAAATGGTACATCGCGGTGTAGAACACCTCTTTCTTTTCTTTGTCGGCGGTCTCCACGGTAACGCGTGCGAGCTGCTTGTCCCATGCCTCGTCGGCAGCGGTCACAGTGGCATCGAAGTCCCATCCCGGCAACTCTGCCTTCATGTTTGCCTTTGCACCCATAACGTCGATAGGCGAAAGGGCCACCTTAACGAGCAGCGGCTTGCCGTCGGCCTCTGTGGCTATGACAGTGCGTGTGAGGGCAGTGTCGCGCGACACTATTGTCACGGGCTTTGAAAACTCCATGTCGAAATAGTAGCGGTGGTCGTTGCTCCATCCCTTAGAGCGGCGCATACCTGTGATGCGTGTAGGGCTCTCCTGTGTCAGGAGGCAGTCGGTCATAGCGTCCCAGCCGATACCTTGCTTCAGGTCGATGGCTAGGAGGTTCTGCTTCTGTCCCTCTGCGAAGGTGTAACGATGGAAGCCCACACGGTTGGTGGCTGTCAACTCCACGTTCACGCCGGGGTTGGTGAGCTTCACGGCATAATAGCCGGGCTTGACCGTCTCGTTGTCATGAGAGAAGATTGTGCTTGCCTGCTTGTCATCGCTCACGGGCAGAAGGGCGATGTCGCCGAGGTCGCCGATACCTGTGCCGCTGAGGTGAGTGTGGCCAAAGCCGATGATCTCATTGTCGCTGTAGTGGTAGCCTGAGCACCAGTCCCAGCCTCTTGTCGGCTCTGTAGGACCGAGCTGCACCATGCCAAACGGCACATTGGCTCCCACGAACACATGGCCGTGTCCGCCTGCTCCAATATAAGGATTAACGTACTTTGTAAGATTTCCTGCCATTGCACCAATGGCAGATGCTGCGCTTAAAAAAACTGTAGTTGCGATAAGCGTCAATTGTTTTCGGATTGCAATCATAAGTTAGAATTGGTTTTGATTGCACAAAGTTAGTAATAAATAGAAAAAAAATAAAGAAAAAGGAGGTTAAAAAAGTGAAAAGATGAGAGGGCTTAAGGTTATAAGGTCTAAATGGCCCATAAACTTTATAAGCCATACTGAACTTTCATATTTTAAAAGCGAAAGTTCAGAACCTTATAAGACCCTTAAGCCCCCTCAAACCTTTTTACCTGTCAGTAAGTCTCTTCACCTGCCACCACGCCGGCACAAGCACGCAGAGCGAGCAGAGGATAAAGAGGGCGAGACGTGCATAGTCGCCACCGAAGAAGTCGGTGAGCTTCATGTTTTGCAAGCCCGGCATGAACCTGAAGGTAAAGAAAGCGATGGCGTTGTTGACAAGGTGGAACACCACGCCCGGCGCAATGCTGCGCGTGCGCCAATAGAGCCAACCAAGGAGTAGGCCCACAACCGTGCCGTTGACAAACTGTACGGTGTTGCCATGGGCCATGCCGAAGAGCAAGGCTGAAAGGAGGATTGCCCACCAACGGCCCGAAGGACCGAAATGGTCGAGAAGGGTGCGCAAGATGGCACCACGAAACGCCATCTCTTCGGCCAAAGGCACAACGACAGCAACGGCAAGGAAGCCCCACTGGTTACTGAGCATCTGTGTGAACAGTTGCTGTGCCGTGACTGGCATCTCCAGACCTGAGAGGTCTATGATAAGCTGCATGGGAGCCACGATGCCGAGGGCCATGAGTGCTGTCCACACGAACACGTCCCAGCGTCGCTGCTGCATATATTCTCGACTGAACGGCGACCAACGACGCCACGCGAACACGCCGATGGTTATGGCACCACTGATTATGCTTGTCAGCACAAGAGCCGTCGAACTCATTGTCACCGACAGCTGTTTGCAAAGCAAGCCTGCAGAGCCTTGCACAATGATCTGAATGAGCATGAACGCTACAAAGTAGAGTCCTGCGGTTAGAATATTTTTCATATAATAAAAAAATTAAAGCCCCACCCCCGCTATAGGAATGTTGATTTTTGAATGTTGAATTTTGAATTGTCGGCTTTCAGCCGATGTTGAATTTTCGAATTTTGATTTTTCTCTTTTAAAGGCTATTGAATTCTTCACTCATCACTCTTCGTTCTTCACTTAAAAGAGGCTATTGAATTCTTCACTCTTCGTTCTTCACTTAAAAGAGGCTATTGAATTCTTCACTCTTCACTCTTCCCTTCCAACGGCGTCAGCCTTTTTTACCTTTTTACCTTTTTACCTTTTTACCTTTAAAAGTTCCTTTTAAACCGCTCCCATCTGGTGCAAGAAGATCAGGAGAATGCACACCGGGCACACGAACCTCACAAGGAAGAGGAAGATGCCGAAAAGGCTGCGGCTAACCGTTCCCCAGTTGGTAAACTCGTCACGCACAATGTTCTTGGGCACATACCAGCCGATGAAGAGACAGGTGAGGAAGCCGCCAATGGGCAACATGATCTGTCCCGTCACAAAGTCGAACACATCGAAGAGATCCTTTCCACAGATGCTCAACCCAGGCACAGCACCTAACGACAGCGAGCAGAGCGCACCTATAACGCTGCACGACACGGTGACGATGAGTGCTCCCGCCTTACTCGAGATCTTCAGCTCCTCAAAGAAGAAGGCGGTGCTCACCTCATGCAGCGAGATGAGCGAGGTGATGGCGGCCAGCGTGAGCAGGGCATAGAACATCAGCGACACCAGCCATCCAACGACGGGCATGCCTCCGAACGCTGCCTGAAACACGTTGGGCAGAGTTATGAAGATGAGCGAGGGGCCGCTGTCAGGACTGACACCCACGGCAAAGGCAGCAGGGAAGATCATCAGTCCGGCAAGCACAGCTATAAGACTGTCAATAACCGATATCTGCACCGCCGAGCGCACGAGGTTGGTCTGTCGGCTGAAATAAGAGGCGTAGGTGCAGATGCAGCCCATGCCTATGCTCAGCGAGTAGAACGACTGTCCCAAGGCGTTGAGCAACACATCCTTGTTAAGGACGGAGAAGTCGGGGTAGAACAGATACTTCACGCCTTTACCGGCACCAGGCAACAGACACGACGCCGCCACAACCACAAGCAGCAGCACGAAGAGCGTGGGCATGAACATCTTCGATGCCTTCTCTATGCCGCCACGCACACCGTGGATGATGACCATGTGGGTGAGCGCAATGATGGCGACCGTCCACAACACAGGGCTCACAGGCGACTGCGAGAACTCGACAAAATAACGTTGGATATATTGCGGGTCGCCCTTCAGGCTACCTGTCACCGATGCAAGGATATACTGCAAGCACCAGCCCGACACCACAGCATAATAGCCCGTGATGAGGAAGCCCGTGAGCACGCCGAGGTAGCCGACCAGCTTCCATGGCTTGCCTCCCGACAGCATGCTGTAGGCGCGTGCCGTGTTTGAAGCGCCGTGACGACCAATAATGAACTCGCTCACCATGCAGGGAATGCCGAGCAGCAAGACACAGCCTATATATATAAGGATAAAAGAGGCACCGCCGTTCTGGCCCGTCATGTAGGGGAAACGCCACACATTGCCCAGGCCCACAGCCGATCCTGCCGTTGCGAGAATCACACCCAGTTTACTTCCAAAATTGGCTCTTTCTTCTTTCATTTTTTAACCTTTTATGTCAAGAATTTTCTTTTACATTTGCAATTTTGCTTTCAAAAATGCAAAATTATAAAAAATATATCTACTTTTGCATCAAAATTAAAAGTAAAAAATAAAAAAATCATTCCAATTGTTTAGATTGTTACGGTTTTACCCTCTTTCATGCCTCTTCATAGCAGCCATCTGGATTGCTTGTTTCATGAACGTTCCCGAGACACCGCTCGACAACGTTGCGTTCATGGACAAGTGGACCCACCTGGTGATGTATGGCTCAACATGCGCCATCATCTTTATCGAGAACAGAAGGCACGACATTAAAGGCAAGGGGCGCGACATTGAAAAACCAGGCCACGACAAGCCCAAGAGCATGCGCCGGCTGCTTTTCTACAGCTGGCTGCTGCCTGTGCTCATGAGCGGTTTGATCGAAATTTTGCAGGCCACCTGCACGGGTGGGCGGCGCAGCGGCGACTGGCTCGACTTTGCCGCCAACACAACAGGTGCCACCATTGGCGTTGTTACCGGTATTCTTCTGGCAAAGTGTCTCGCCACTTGCAGAAGGGGTTAGCAAGCATGTGAGAGTTGTAGAAACGCTTGTCGCCCGTGACCTCAAGGCCAATAAACTCGGGCTTGACATAAGCCTCATCCTCGCTGCCCAGCTCCACCTCAGCCATGACCAGCCCCTCGTTGTCGCCGAAAAACTCGTCCACCTCGAAAGTGTGGTCGCCGCTCTTCACCAGCCAGCGGCACTTGTCGATAAAGCCACCGCGGCACAGCCTCAAGAGATTGTCGGCCTCGTCGAGCGTTATCTCCTTCTCAAACTCGTAGCGGGTCATACCCCCGTTCACGGAACGTGCCTTTATCGTGAGATAGGCCTTGTCGTCGCGCACCCTTATGCGCACGGTTGCTCCATCAGCAGGAATGTAACCCTGCTTTATTCTGCTACTTGAAAAGGCGGCACGTTTGTACGCACCGCCTTTCTTAACCAAAAATTTGCGTTCTATCTCAAGTCCACTCATCTTTGTTTATTTCTTGTTTTTTGTTTAACACGCCCACGAAAGGCATTGCCGCTTAGCTGCCCTCGAAAGAGCCGTCAAAAAGAAGCTCTTTAGATGAAAGAGATGTAAACGGCATAAATGACAGCAAGGACAATCAAAGAGATGAAAATCCATTTCACTACATTCTTTCCTTCTTCTTCCTGCTTTGCATCGCGACGTGCACGGTTTATCTTACTTTTCTGGCTCATAGCATTAATGGTTTTTGTTGTAAATTTTTAAAAGTTAGTTATTGAGGTTAAGCATGGGCTGGCATGCTGACCAATGAGCGGTCAACATGTCGGCGACACACTATAGCTTCATCATTTTTAATTGTTCTCGTCATCGTTAACAGGAAACTCCATGAGGTAGGCCTTGATAAACTCGTCGATCTTGCCGTCCATCACGCCATCCACATCGGTGGTCTGATAGTTGGTGCGGTGGTCCTTGACACGGCGGTCGTCGAACACATAGCTGCGTATCTGGCTACCCCACTCGATCTTCTTCTTTCCTGCCTCAATCTTGGCCTGTGCCTCCAGACGTTTCTTCATGGCGCGGTCGTAGAGCTGACTCTTGAGCAAGAGCATGGCCTTGGCGCGGTTCTTGGGCTGGTCACGCGTCTCGGTGTTCTCGATAAGGATCTCTTCTTCCTCGCCCGTGTCGGGGTCGGTGTACCAATAGCGCAGACGCACGCCCGACTCTACCTTGTTCACGTTCTGTCCACCGGCACCGCCAGAGCGGAAGGTGTCCCATGACAGCTTGGCGGGGTCCACAAACACCTCTATGGTGTCGTCGACAAGAGGCGTCACGAACACGCTGGCGAAGCTCGTCATGCGCTTGCCCTGTGCGTTGAAAGGCGACACGCGAACCAGACGGTGCACGCCGTTCTCGCTCTTCAAGAAGCCGTAGGCATATTCGCCGCCTTCAATCTCCATCGTCACGCTCTTTATGCCTGCCTCATCGCCTTCCTGAAGGTTACTGATCGTCACCTTGTGGCCGTGTGCCTCACACCAGCGCATGTACATGCGCATGAGCATCGACGCCCAGTCTTGGCTCTCGGTGCCGCCGGCACCCGAGTTGATCTTCATCACACAGTCCATCGGGTCCTCCTTCTGGCGCAGCATGTTCATAAGTTCCAGGTTCTCAATGGCTTTGATGGCGCTGGCATAGTCGGCGTCGACCTCTTCCTCTGTCACGAGCTCATCTTTATAGAAATCGACGGCGAGCTGAAGCTCATCGACCTTCTGTTTCACGTCTTTATATCCTAAGATCCATTTCTCTATGCCCTTCACCTTTTTCATCTGTGCCTGGGCACGGTCCACATCCTCCCAGAAGTCGGGAGCCTGTGTGCGGAGCTGTTCTTCTTCAAACTCCACCTGTTTCTGGTCTATGTTGAGGTAGTGGTGCAGAGCCTCAGCACGCTCCACTACGTCTTTTAACTGATCAGCGGTTATCATTTTTGAATTTTGAATTTTGAATTTTGAATTATTGCGGCTGTGCCGCAATTATTCATACATCTTGTCAATCTCCTCCTTGTAGTTTTTATAGATGACCGGACGTCTTATCTTCAACGTGTTGGTCAGCTCACCGTTCTCCATAGAGAAGTGGTGAGGCACAAGGGTGAAGCGCTTAACCTGTTCATAAGGCGCGAGTTGCTGCTGCAATGTCGTTATACGTTCCATAAGGAAATCGTAGATGCGGCGGTTGGCGCACAGGTCCTCACGGGTCTCAAACTTGATGTTGTTCTGACGCGCAAATTCCTCAATGAGGCGGAACTCGGGCACGATGAGAGCCGACACAAACTTACGGTCGTCGGCAATGACTGCCACCTGGTCTATATATTTGTCCACGAGCAGCAACGACTCTACTTGCTGCGGAGCAATATACTTGCCGTTGGAGGTCTTGAACAGGTCTTTTATGCGCTCGGTGAGGAACAGCTCGCCGTTCTTCAGGTAGCCGGCGTCGCCTGTGCGGAAATAGCCATCCTCGGTAAACGCCTGTGCGTTGGCCTCGGGACGGTTATAATAGCCCTTCGTGATGGTCGGACCCTTAAGCAGCACCTCGCCCTCTTCAGAGATCTTAAGGTCGATGCCGCTCACAGGATAGCCCACAGAACCAATGGTGTAAGCCTCGCCCTTGTGGTCACAGCTCACGGTGGCCAAGCTCTCTGTCAAGCCGTAGCCGGCGATCATATCTATGCCCACCGAGTGGATAAACTCTTCAACCTCGGGCGACACGCGTGAGCCTGCCGTGGGGAAGATGTTGGGCTTGACCAGACCGACCTGCTTGCGCACAAGGCTGAGCACCATCTTGTCCATGAGCTTATATTCGAGCGCGAGCGTGAGGGGCGGACGCTTGCCGCGGCTGCGATATTCGATGTTATATTTGCGTCCCACAGCCAGCGCATGCTCAAACAGCTTACGCTGCACGCCCGTGGTGCGGTCCATCTTGTCCATGACGGCCTGGTAGACCTTCTCCCAGAATCGTGGCACCGAGCACATGCAGGTGGGGTGCGTCTCGCGCATGTTCTTCTGTATGTCGTGGGGGTTGGTGTTGACGATGAGGTGGCAGCCCTCGCTTATGCACAGGTAAGCCCATCCACGCTCAAAGATGTGGGTGAAGGGCAGGAAGTCTATTACGCGGTCTTCCTCAGAGACGGGCACCACCTCGTCGTTGGCCTTCAGGGCGGCGTGATACTGACCGTAGGTAAGCATGACACCCTTGCTGTCGCCCGTTGTGCCGCTGGTGTAGAGAATGTTGCACAGATCGTCGAAGCTTGCCTGTGCCCACAGCTGCTCCAGCTCCGGCTGACGCGGCAGCTTCTCGCCGAGCTTCAAGAACTCTTCGAACGAGAGGGCATGGGGGTCGTGGGTGCTCACGCGGATGGAGCAATCGAAATAGATTATGCGCTCAAGCGACGGACACAAAGCGAAGATGCGGTGTGCCTTGTCATACTGCTCCTGCTCGCCAACGAAGATAAACCTGACTTGGGCATCGTTAATCATATATTGGATCTGCTGCTCGCTACTGGTAGCATAGAAAGGTATCGACACCGCACGCACGCCGTAAGCGCCGAAATCGGTGTAGAGATACTGTATGCAATTCTGCGAGAACACGGCGATCTTCTCCTGGGGCTTGAGGCCGAGGTTAAGAAAGGCGTTACTCACCTGCTTAACTATAAGCGAGAACTGGTTCCATGAGACCGTCTTCCACACCTCACTGCCAAAGTGCTGAAAAGAAATGGCCTCGCGGGCGCCGTATTTCTTTGCCTGCTCGTGAATGAGTATAGAAAGATGACATCTTGTCTGCATAATGATAGGATTTTATAATTTATGCAAAGGTAACGCAATTTAAAGACAACACAAAATAAATTGCCGTTTAATTTTTTTTACAAATTAACAAAATAGCGTTCAGGACGGCCACTAACGCTCTAACAGCCGCAGATAGAGGCCGATGGCGTGTTCTATCTCGCTCACCTTTATATATTCGTCGGCCGAATGGGAACGTGCCGACTGGCCGGGGCCGAGCTTTAGCGACGCAAACGGCATGAGGGCCTGGTCGCTGAGCGTGGGCGACCCAAAGGGCTGAAGGCCAAGCGCCACGCAACGCTCCACCAACGGGTGGTTGAGGTCTATGCGTGAGGAGTGGAGACGGAAGGAGCGGGCGCGACACTCGCTCTTGCAGTGGCTGCTGATGATGTCGAACACCTCCTCGTTGGTGTAAAGCTCATTGGTGCGCACGTCGACGACAATCTTACACTCGTCGGGCACCACGTTATGCTGCGTGCCGGCGTTGACGACCGTGGCTTGCATCTTGGTGGAACCAAGAAACCGGCTCACGCGGTCAAAGCGGTGGGAGCGGATCCAGCACAGGTCGTCCAACGCCTCGTAGATGGCGTTCACGCCCTCGTTGCGCGCGGCGTGTCCGCTCTTGCCGTGTGCTGTGATGTCGACAACCATCAGTCCCTTCTCCGCCACTGCGGGCTGCATGCCGGTGGGTTCACCCACAATGGCCACATCGACATGCGGCAACAGGGGCAACGCCCTGCTTATGCCGTCCTTGCCCGACACCTCTTCCTCTGCCGAAGCCAGATAGACGAGGTTGTAAGGACACCGTTCGCTGGCCGACAGCTCGCGAAAGACCTGAAGGAGCGACACCAGTCCGCCGCCACAGTCGTTGCTGCCCAGACCGTAGAGCGTGCCGTCTTCGAGCGATGGCTCATAGGGGTTGCGCGTGTAGCTCGCCACGGGCTTCACGGTATCAATGTGGGCGTTGAGGAGCAACGTGGGACGGTCCTCACGCTGGCAGGGGCCAATGGCCCACACGTTGTTGGCCTCGCGGTGGGGCGTGAAGCCGCAGCGGGTGAGCTCTTCTTCCATGATGTCGGCGGCGCGGCGCTCTTCGCGGCTCACCGAGGGGGTGGCAATGAGATGCGAGAGCAGACTGACGGCCTCGCCGGTGTATTGTTGTGCTGTCATAGAATTCGATTTTTTCTGTTTTTTCTATTCTCCTACAAAATTAATATTATTTTTTCAGTCGTTGTATATCTGTCCACTGAAAAAGTTGTAACTTTGCACACGATTTAAGGATAGCACGCCTTGCTGACAGCAAGAAAAGGACCAAGACAGCACGCCATAAGACAACAAACGCCAAGCACAGAGGGCTAAAGGCCATGTTGCTGTCTGCCCTGTGAAACACTTCAACAGAAACAGTTTTTTTAATATCTAAAATGGAAAATACGGAAAAGATGCCTCTCCGCAGCTGGCTTCCCGTTGTGGGACTGGCATGCACCGCCTTCGTGTTCAACACATCCGAGTTTATACCCATCGGTCTGCTCACCGACATAGGAACCGACTTCAACATGTCGACCGCCGAAACCGGCATGCTCATCTCCATCTACGCATGGGTGGTCATGACCATGTCGCTGCCGCTCATGATCCTGGCATCGCGCATGGAGATGCGCCGACTGATGCTCACGCTCATCGCCACGTTCGCCCTTTTCCAGTTTATGTCATCCATCTCGACAAGCTTCTACATGCTCCTTACAGCGCGTATAGGCGTGGCGTTCGCCCACTCGGTGTTCTGGAGCATCGTCTCGCCCATGGCAGCCCGCATTGTGAGCGAACGCTACCGCCCCTTAGCCCTCAGCATAGTGTGCTCGGGAGCATCCATAGCCATGGTGTTCGGCATGCCAGTAGGCCGCATGATCGGTCTGCTGCTGGGCTGGCGCATGACATTCCTCACCATAGGCATCGTGGCGGTCACCACCTTTATTTATATGTTCCTCACCTTGCCCGTGGTGCCTTCACGCGGCAAGTTCTCTGTCAAGAAGCTGCCCGTGCTGTTCAAGAACAAGCCGCTGATGGGCATCTTCATCCTCACCATCTTCTTCGCCACGTCCTATTATACCTGCTACAGCTACATCGAGCCGTTCATGAAGCAGATCACGGGCATGAGCGACTCGCTCGTTACCGCCTCGCTCATGTCGTTTGGCGCATCGGGCATCGCAGGAAGCTTCGCCTTCTCCAAGTTCTACAACGCCCACCGCTTCCCGTTCCTGACCATCCTCCTGGCCATCATTGCAGCATGTATCTTCCTCGTGTTGCCTGCCGCCTTCAGCATAGAAGTGACCTTTGCGGTGCTTGCCCTGTGGGGATTTGCAGGCACGGCGTTCAACGTGGCGATGCAGGACGAGATCATAAAATTTGCGCCGCAAGACGGCACAGCCGTGGCGATGAGCATCTTCTCCGGCATCTTCAATTTCGGCATCGGCACGGGTGCTTTCATCGGCGGTCTCGTCTGCACCAACCTCTCGCTCAGCTATGTGGGCATCGTCGGCGGCTTCATTGCCCTCGGCACCCTCGCCTACTGGCTACTGAAGCTCAAGGGCTACATGAAGGCTTTTTATGGCTGTTGATGCTGTGTGGTTGTGAGAAAAAAGATTTTAAAACAACATTTTCGTTAAGCCAGATGAGCAGAACCGAGCTTGCTCGGGTTCTGCCATGGCGAGAAAAGGTGCCATGAAATGGAACAATATTTTGTTGCGCTTCGCGCATTTTTTAAACATTAATAGCCATTAATTGAACATTAATGTAACATTAATTTTTCCGCGCGAAGCGCGTATTAATGATAATTAATGGGTCATTAATGATAATAACTCCGCGAAGCGCCTGAGCACCTATGGAGCGCAAGAATGTTCAAAAAGCAACGAGCGCGAAGCGCGATGTAAATATAAACCTTTGCAAAAGCTTGCTTATTCTTCCGTCAAAGCCTCGTCATCATGTCCGCAAAACTGGAACAGCTTCTTGTAGAAGCCGTGCTTCGTCATTGTCGCGGCGTTGCCAAGGATAATCAGTTTCATGCGGGCGCGTGTTATTGCCACGTTCATGCGCCGCAGGTCGGAGAGGAAGCCAATCTGCCCGTCGTCGTTGGCACGCACGAGAGATATTATTATCACGTCGCGCTCCTGACCTTGAAAGCCGTCCACCGTGTTGACGGTGATGAGACGGCGCAGGGGGCGCAGCTCGTCGTCACGGCGTATCAGCTGGCGCAGATACTGCACTTGAGCCCTGTAAGGCGAGATCACACCCACGTCGATCCGCTCGTCGAGCGCCCGTGTGCGCCCGATCTTTGCATAATAGGAGCGCAGGGTGTCGATGGTGAGCTGTGCCTCTTGCTTGTTTATGCGTCCGAAGCTCTCGCCCACAAACTCTTCCTTTGCCCCCGTGAGCGACGTGTCGATCCATTGCATCGGCTCGTCATAGTCGAGTATGCCGCGGTTCTTGACCTCAGGCGCCGTCTGCACCTTGCCGCCGTAGAACCAGTCGCTCGAAAACTTCATGATGTGCTCGTTCATGCGATACTGCACGCCCAGCAGCGTCACTGCCTCGGGGTGGTTCTCCACGATGCGCTCCATGAGCGTCTTGCCCAGTCCGCCGCGCAGGGCGGCGATGCTCTTCACCGTCGGTGGCAACTGACAATGGTCGCCTGCAAACACCACACGCGTGGTGCGGCGCATGGGAATCCAGCAGGCAGCCTCCAGAGCCTGTGCCGCCTCGTCGATGAACAGCGTCCCAAACTTCATGCCGTCCAGCAGCCGGTTGGCTGCTCCCGTGAGCGTGGAGGCTATGACACGCGCCTCGCCAAACAGCTCGGCGTTGATGCGCAGCTCCAGCTCGGTGGCACGGCTCTTCAGACGTTCCATCTTCTGGTGCCAGCTGTCAGAGCGTTTGCGTTGCGACCGCAGCTCGCGCATGGCCTTGCGCAGGCTCCACAGCTGCGGATAGTCGGGATGTGCCTCGAAGCGCCGCTCATAGGTGAACGACAGCATCTTGTCGTTGACCCTTGTGGGGTTGCCTATGCGCAAGACCGAGATGCCACGGTCAACGAGCTTCTCGGCAATCCAGTCGACCGCCATGTTGCTCTGGGCACACACCAGCACCTGACTCTCCCTTTGCAGCGTCTCGTGAATGGCCTCCACGAGCGTCGTCGTCTTGCCCGTGCCTGGAGGGCCATGCACCACCATCACGTCTTTCGTCCACAGCACCTCGTTCACCGCCTTCTCCTGTGTGGCGTTGAGCCACGGGAAGCGCATGGGCGCGAAAGCGAAATGTTGGGGCTTCACCGTCGGCGTGTAGAAGAGGTCGCGCAGATAAGCCAGGCGGTTGCCCTTGGCACGCATGGCGCGGTCGAGGGCCTCGAACATCAGGCGGTAGGAGGTCTCGTCAAACGACAGTTGCACACCCAGCGGTGCGCCAGGCTGTTGCAGCTCCACCGCCCTCGACATGTCGGGCAGCGTCACCACCATGCGTCCCCCGTCGGCATAGCTCACCGTGGCGGTGAACGACAGATAGCTGATGGTGGTCTGTTCGTTCTTCACGGGTGCCGGGGTGGTGGTGAAGAACATCACGGGGCGTCCAAACTCAAAGTTGTGTTCAATGTCGTCATCCTGTTGCCGCACAATCTCCACACAGGGCTGGTTGAGCGAGTTATAATAGCTTCGTCCCGCCGTCACCGGGTACCACGCATCGCCACGCTTCACCTTGCGTGCCATGCCTGTGGCCTCCGTCTGCCGTCGGAAACTCTCCTTCTCACAGGCATATTCGACCTGCAAGAGGGCTTTTTGCTGCATTAATGCTTGAATAGGCGTATTCATGACTGCAAAAGTACTGATTTTTTTGTATCTTCGCATCATAATTTTGCTTAATAAGCGAAAGAGGGTTGCAAGAAGGAGCCACAGGAGGCATTTCAAAAAGCAGCTATAAGGCATTTCAAGAAGCAGCCACAGGAGGCATTTCAAGAAGCAACAAAAAAACGCAAAAGAACAAGAATAAGATGATAACACTCAAGAACCTCGTTGTGGGCTACCCCGACGGCCGACACACAAGACAGCTCAACCACGCTGCCAACGAAGAGGCGCATGACGGCATGCTCACCTGCCTCATTGGCGCTAACGGCGCAGGCAAGTCGACCTTGCTGCGCACCATCGCGGGCTTCCAGTCGCCCCTCGAAGGCACGGTGTTGCTTGGCGGCGACGATGTGCGGGCGCTTTCGCCTCGTCAGCGTGCAGAGCGCATGGCGGTGGTGCTCACCGACCGGCCCGACGTGATGTGTACCACGGTGTGGGAGATGGTGGCCACTGGGCGTGCTCCCTTCACGGGCTTCTGGGGGCGTCTCTCCGGTAAGGACCGCAACATCGTGACCCGCTCGTTGCGTCTTGTCGGCATAGAGTGGATGGCAGACCGGACGGTGGCGAGTCTCAGCGACGGTGAGCGTCAGAAGGTCATGATTGCCAAGGCGTTGGCGCAACAGACGCCTGTCGTCCTCCTCGATGAACCGACGGCTTTCCTCGACTATCCAAGCAGGGTGGAGGTCATGCAGCTCCTCCTTAACATCGCCCACGAAGAGCACAAGACCGTGCTCCTTTCCACCCACGACCTTGACCTCGCCCTCCAAACCGCCGACCGCCTCTGGCTTTTTGAGAAAGAGAGAGGGGAAAAGAAGGAGGAAGAGGAAGGAAAAGAGGAAGAGGAAGAGGAAGAGAAAGAGAAGAAGACAAATGGAGACGAGATGTCAAAAATAATAAGCGGCACCCCACAAGAGCTTGTTTCCAATGGTAGCATCTCACGGTTTGCAAAAGGGGCATAAAAATGTTTGTAAAAGGAGCATAAAAAGAGATGTCAATCAAGCCGAAGTCGGCGCGTTTCGGTCGGCGTGTATGCTGATCTCGGTCGGGATATATGTGTACCTCGGTCGGGATATGTGTGTACCTCGGTCGGGATACATGTGTACCTCGGTCGGGGTACGTGTGTACCTCGGTCGGAGCGCGATGACCATAAAGCCTCTTTAACGTTATCCTTGCGTGTTTTTAAAGACAATAGAGACAATAGGGACAATTTTTCCAGAAGATGGATGTCGGAACGTTATCTGTTCGGCATGTAGGTATAGACGTTGAGCGATGTTGGCAGACGGTTCGATGGCGTTGCCATAGAGCGGATCACCCAAGATGGGGCAGTTGAGGCCGAGGTGGTGGGCACAGTGCATGCGCAACTGGTGCGTGCGTCCCGTGACGGGCGTGAGGGCGATGAGCTGATGCCCGTCAATAACCTTAAGCAGGTGGAAGCGGGTGACAGCGGGCTTGCCATGCACAAAGTCGACGAGCTGTCGCGGACGGTCATCGAGGTCTGGACGCAACGGCAGCGTTATCGTACCTGTGTGAGACGAATGCCACACCACATGCTCGCCTGTCAAACCTTCATGAGGCACCCCTTCGAGCAAGGCGAGGTAGCTCTTGCTGATGGTGTGGTCAAGAAACTGCTGCTGCAAGGCCTTATGCGCCTCGCGGGTGCGGGCGATGAGGAGCAGTCCGCTGGTGTCCATATCGAGACGGTGAACGATGACAGGCACATCGGCAGCTATACCGTAATGCTCCCGCACAATGCTTTCTACCGACAGACGGCAACTCTTGCCTGGCACGCTGAGCATGCCCGACGGCTTCGACACCACCGCCATCTGCTCATCCTCATATATAATATGTAGGGACGCGCCACATTTCTTATATATATGACCCTGCGCGTCTAAGAAACCATTATCGTCAAGAGAGGCTTTATCTGCGTGAGCTTCATTTGTATCAATAGAGGCTTTATCATCAAGAGAGCCTTTTTCATCATTCGTTGTTACCCCGCCCTCTTCTCTCAGCGGGTAGACCTCCTCGGCACCAGGCAACGGGGCATCGAGCCCCTGGAGCATAAACTGAAGGATGGGATAACACTTGCTGCGACAGGGAGGGTAAAACTGTAGATGGCGGCGCACCTCGGTGGGAGGAGGGGTGCCAAGCCAAAACTCGGCAAGGGAGACGGGGCGCAGGTTGTGGGCATAAGCAAACTGTAGGAGCTTCGGAGCGCAACAGTCGCCAGCCCCTGCCGGTGGCAGCGTGCCGTTGAAACGGGCGAATATGTCGATGAGCGTGCGGCGCATGCCCTTGGCGTTGAGCATGACATACTGGTCGAAGAGCCACCGCTGCAAGGCATCGCTACCCTCGCGGCGCTCACGCTTAAGAGCCGCGATCTCACGCTCCAAGACATCGAGAGCCTCTTGATGTTCAGCCACGGAGGCCTCACAGCTTTTCATGAGACGGCGGAGCTGCGCCTTGTCGTGCTGACTCTCGCGTATGAGCATGGCCTTCGTGGCATCGTCCATCTGCGGCTGCTCACGACGCATGGTGTCGCGCCGCGCCTTGCGTGCCTTCACCTCCTCGCGCTCCCGGGCTATCACCCTGTCGGTCTGTTGGCGCACTTGCTCAAGACGCTGCCGTGCCTCGAAGAGCTGCGGGCGTTGCATGAGCTCTGCTATGCGGCGGTTCATGCCGCTGATCTCGCACTCCTTGACCTTGAAATGGCCATCGGGCTGCTGCGCATCGAAGACGGGCGGCACGAAGAACGGCCAGTCGTTACGCCCACCGAGCAGACCCGAGTGGGCAGCAAGGAACGCAAGGCACCCGCCAGGGGCCTCAACAACGAGCACGCCATACATCTTGCCGCACACCTCGCCCGCCGTCAGCTCCGGGTGCTGCTCCACATAAGCAGCCACGCGGCGGGCGGCAACGAAGGCGAGAGCGCGGGGCGACAGGCCAGTCTGCCCCCCACCCTCTGCTCCTGTCATGTCGTGCAGCCAGTTGTTGAAACAGCCTTTTTCGGCTGCCTCTCTGTTTTTACCGTTACTCATCGTTCTTATTGCCTTTTGTTTTGTTATTAAACACCTGAAACCATCAAAAACAAAAACAGGCGCCCCCAGCGAGGACGCCCGTAAGTGTATGTTGAAGACCTACTTCTTTGTCGACTCCAGCACAGGCAGGATGGCTGTGCCTATGCAAGCGTTAGGCATCTGGATGTTGAGCAGGGCGCACACCGTGGCTGCCATGTCCACAATCTTGGTGGGCTGGTAGGTGTTGCCGTGGCCGATCTTCCATCCCATGAACAGCAAGGGGATATGTGCGTCGTAGGGGTTCCATGCGCTGTGGGTCGTGCCGATATAATCGTTGCCGAAGCGCCATGTAAACACCTGAGGATGCGTGATGAACATTATCTCGCCTGTGCGGCCGGGGCAGTAGGCGTTCAAGGCACGCTCGCGCAAGAACTCGGGCATGTTGCTTGTTGCGATGTGCTCCATGTCGACAACATACTGTGCCTCGGGATCTTTCTTCAGCTCCTTGATGGCAGCAGTCTTCACGTCGTCCCAAGAGAGCTTGTTGGCCTCAATGAGCTCACGGTCAAGATAAAAGAAGTTGTTAAGCATGTCCTTGATGAGGTTGCCCTGCACGCCAAACTGCTTTGCCAGCTCCTCGTTGGCTTTCTTCATGGCACCCTTGCCGTCCCATCCGCCAGCGGGGATTTTGTGTTTCTTCAGAAGGTTGGGGTTATGGGCACCACCATGGTCGGCGGTCATCACCACCAGATAGTTGCCCTTGCCCACCTGCTCGTCGAGAGCTGTGAGGAAGGCGGCGAGTTCCTTGTCTGAGCGCATGTAGACGTCCTGGTTCTCCTTGCCGCGTGTGCCATACTGGTGGCCTACGGCGTCGGTGCTTGAGATGCTCACGCACAGCATGTCGGTGACATCGTGCTTGCCCATCTGCTCGTTCTTCAGAATGGCCTTGGCGAGGTTGAACGTGGCGGTCACGCCGTCGCTGCTGACCTTAAGTTCCTTACCCGGCACAGCGTTCTCCTTATTGTATTTCTGCATCCAGTCGGGCAACTTTTCCATATAATAGGTGCTGGTGACGAAGCATCCCGAAGGTTTGTCGTACCAGTAGGCAGCGTCGGCAGCATGTCCTGCGGGCAGAATGGCGGCACGGTCTTTCAGCGCCACGCCCACAACCTTAGCTTTCTGGTCGGTAGCCATCTTCAGCTGGTCGCCGATGGTTGTCGAGAGGAGATGAACGGGGGAAGCCTCACCAGTTTTACCCTTTGCTCCAACCGTCTTCACGCTGTGGTCCTCGCAGCTTGACACCTGCTTGCCGTTGACATAAAAGTTGTTGCCGGCGATGCCGTGGAAGGCGGGCACCGAGCCTGTATAATTGCTCGTGTGGCCAATGGCTGTGACGGTGGGCAGATAGTTGATCATCTGGTTGTCGCAACTGAAGCCCTCGTTCATGAGACGCTTGAAGCCGCCCTCGCCGAACTGGTCGTAATAATAGGTGAGATAGTCCCAACGCATCTGGTCAAAGATTATGCCCACCACAAGTTTCGGTCTCTGGATCTGTGCGTTGGCCATCATGGCCATGCAGCAGAGAATTAGTGTAATAAAATGCTTTTTCATATTGTCTGTTAAGATTGTTCCTTTTGCAAAGCTAATGCAAATCGAGAGCTAAAGGTCAAGCTTGCTTGAACCTTTGGCCGAGATGCAGCTTAGGTTATGCAAAGGTAACAATAAAAATCGTAACATCTGTTTCGCGTGGCCCGATTTTTTGGTTTAAAACCCGCCGCCGTCCATTTTTCCCGATGTTTGCCCACACAGCAGGCAAATGGCGTGGCGAAGATTAAAAAGTTGGCGCTTTTGTTTGTTGTGTCACTAAAAAACCGTAACTTTGGGCAAAACAAATGTGGGGTGCTGGCAATCTCCCGCGCCTATATAAACATAATATATAGACATTGACGCTATGGAAAAGGAAAACAAAATTACACAGGAAAATTTCGAATCCACATATCAGGACGAAATAGAGGTGGCACGCATAGACAAGTTTGTGTGCGACGAGATGGCACGCCAGATTCACCGTTACATCAAGGCGATGAAAGGCAGCAAGCAGATCATGCTCAAGTTTGAGGAGAGCATGGCCGGGATGACGGTTGAACAGAAAGAGGAGGTGATAGCCAAATATATTGACCTTAACCGCAAGGCCATCAGCGGTCTCGACTTCAAGATCGTGCTCGCACGCTCCATGGCCAACTATTGCGACACGTTCGCCTATCTTGTGCATCTGGTCAACGACAAGCGCAAGATGGTGTTCTATCTGAACAGGATAAAAGACAAGTATCTACAGTTTCACGAGGTCTTTGAGCAAGACGGCCATTTCGGCATGAAAGACTATAAGGGCAACATCTTGCTCCACCCCGTCTACGATTTCCTGCGCACCTGCTATGTGTATGTCGATGACCTCAAGTCGCTCCCCGTCATAGCACAGAAGGACGGCAAGATGGGTCTGGTCATGCCCGACGGCAACGACACCGTGGTCGCTCCCTTCGAGTATGACGACATTTCGCTGCGCGACGAATATCCCTATTTCGAGGCTGTGAAAGAAGGCGTGGAAGGCGTCATCAACAGCGACGGAAGGTTTCAGGGAACTGTTTAAAGGTAAAAAGGTAAAAAGGTAAAAAGGTAAAAAAAGGCTGACGCCGTTGAGAAAGGTTTATATTCTTTATCTTATGGCTTCTTATGGCTTTATGGCTTCTTATGTTTTTTATAAAACCTATAAGATACATAAGACCTATAAGCCACATAAGACCTATAGCTCAAGCAATAACATTATATCCTATCTCAACGGCGTAGCCTTTTTTTACCTTTTTACCTTTTTACCTTTTTACCTTTTTACCTTTAACAGATTTCCCCCAGATCCCGCTCAATAGGTATCCCGCAGTTTTTGTCCTCGTTGTCGCGGTTCTTGTCGATGAGGTTATACACCGAGTCCATGGCTTTCTGGGTCGACTGCGCAAGCGTCAGGCCCTCAAGCATGTGACCAATGAGCACGGCAGAGAAGATATCGCCTGTGCCTGGGAAATGGACAGGTATCTCGCTGAACGGCAGCTCAAAATAGGTGCTGTTCATGTGGCTATAGCCCACCACCGAGGGACGGCCCTCAACAAGGATGCTTGTTATCACCACCGACTTGGCTCCTATCTCTCTCACACCATCGATCAGCGCCTTTGCCTCGTCGCGCGACACACCATCGGCATGATAAGGCTGGTCGGTGAGCAGACACGCCTCGGTGTGGTTGGGATAGGTCACATCGGCCACGCTCACCATCTCGCGCATGGCCTTTACAGCTGCCTTGCCCACGCCGTTGTAGAGCTGGCCCTCGTCGCCCATCACAGGGTCCACAAACACCAGAGCACCCTTCTTGGCTTGCTCGCGGCAGAACTGTGACACCACCTCGGCCTGACGCTCCGACGGCATGTAGCCTGTTGCCACGGCATCAAACTTGAAGCCGAGCTTCTTCCAGGTCTTCAGGGTGCCAACGATGTAGTCGGTGGTCTCCAACTGCTCAAAACGACCATACTCGAACGTATTGGAAATGAGCATGGTGGGAATGTTATAGGTAGGATGTCCCATATAAGAGAGGATGGGCATCATGACCGCTGTGGCCACCTTGCCATAACCCGGCATGTCGCACACGAGCAGAACGTTTTTCTTGTTTTCTGTCATCACAATCTTTTTGCTTTTTATTTGCAAACTTACTCAAAAAATGTCGTATTTTTTCTTTTTATTGTGAAAAAATGACAATTGGGGGTTCAAATTTGTGCTTTGTCAATAAAAATAATTACCTTTGCACGTCTGACACGCATGATGCGCGCGACATAGAAACTCACTCATTCACACTAAAATATAAGCGACACAATTCAACACGATGAAAGATATTTGCTGCATTGGACACATCACCAAAGACAAGATTGTCACACCACGTCAGACCGTCTACATGGCGGGCGGCACCTCATTCTATTTTGCTTACGCCTTCAGTCACCTCCCCAACAAGGTGTCTTTTGAGTTGGCCACCAAGCTCGGAGCCGATGAGATGCATGTGGTTGAAAAGATGCGCAATGCAGGCATTGACGTGCGCACATGGCTCAGCCGCAAGTCGGTGTTCTTCGAGAACATCTATGGCGAGGACCAGAACGACCGCACGCAGAAGGTCAGAGCAAAGGCCGACCCGTTCACCGTGGAAGAGGTGCAACAGCTCGACGCAAAGATCTATCATCTTGGCTCGCTCCTTGCCGACGACTTCTCACCCGAGGTGGTGAAATGTCTCGCACAGAAGGGACGCATATCTATCGACGCACAGGGCTACCTACGCGAGGTGCGCGGAGAGGATGTCTTCCCCATCGACTGGGCAGACAAACGCGACATTCTGGCTTACACCGACATCCTGAAGGTCAACGAGCACGAGATGGAGGTCATCACAGGCTGTCCAGAGCCTCACGACGCTGCCCGCCAGCTCGCCATCTGGGGCGTGAAAGAGGCTGTGGTGACGCTGGGAAGCTATGGCTCGCTCATTCTTGCCGACGGCCATTTCTACGAGATTCCGGCCTACGCACCACACGAGATTGTAGATGCTACAGGCTGCGGCGACACCTACTCGGCCGGCTACCTCTACTGCCGCTCACAGGGCGAGAGCATAACAGAGGCGGGCAAGTTTGCTGCCGCCATGTGTACGCTGAAGCTCGAACATAGCGGACCGTTCGACAGAAACATTGACGAGGTGGAGAAGGTTATGAGGTGATTTTTGAATTTTGAATTGTTGCGGCTTTGAATTGTTGCGGCTTTGCCGCAATTTTGAATTTTTGAATTTTGAATTTTTACAAGGCACAGGGCTTTTTGAACATTTTTTTGGGGGCTTTGAGCATTGAGCAAATTGAGCATTTGAGCAATTCGAGCATTGAGCAAATCGAGCAAGTGTCTTCATACACTAACGCTGCTTGTTGCCTTCGTGGCCACAGCGCTACATGCACAGGCACAGGCAAAGACAGCCTATGGCATATTATGCTATGACGAGAAACAGGTGCGCATACCCAACTCGTTCGTGAGTTTTCCCTTTGCAAGACATCTCTATTGGTGGAGCCATTGTCAGAGCTACCAACTTTGCAGATAAGGTATCGTTGTTATCAGAGAACGGTGCCAAGACGGTGCTGGTTCCGATGGATAATCTGCAAGAGATGGCCACCCTTCCTGCCACTATTTTGGGCAAGACGGATGTGCCTTTCTATGGCAATGGCCAGATGATTATTCAGAAAATTATATAGCCCGTCTTCACTTACCTCTCTCAATCGAACAACCTTGGGGTCGCCACATCGCTGTCATACATGTTGCGGCCCAGATGCTTGTAGGCAAGCGGGGTGACGACACGTCCGCGTGGCGTGCGCTTTATGAAACCCTCCATGATGAGGTAAGGCTCATACACCTCCTCCACGGTGCCTGCATCCTCGCCGATAGCGGTGGCGATGGTAGACACGCCCACAGGACCGCCGCGAAACTTGTCGATGATGGTAAGCAAGATCTTGTTGTCGATCTCGTCGAGACCATACTGGTCGATGTTGAGCGAACTGAGCGCTATGTTGGCTATCTCGGTGTTTATGCGTCCGCTGCCCTTGACCTGGGCAAAGTCGCGCACGCGACGCAGCAGAGCGTTGGCGATACGAGGCGTGCCGCGTGAACGGCGCGAGATCTCCAGTGCCGCATCGTCGTCAATGGGCACGTTCAGGATCGCTGCCGAGCGTTTGATGATGCGCGTGAGCGTGGCAGGGTCATAATATTCGAGGTGCAGGTTTATGCCGAAACGAGCACGCAAGGGAGCCGTGAGCAGTCCGCTGCGCGTGGTTGCTCCCACAAGCGTGAACGGGTTAAGGTCGATCTGTATTGACCGTGCCGACGGACCCTTGTCGATCATGATGTCTATGCGGTAGTCTTCCATCGCCGAGTAGAGATACTCCTCCACCACAGGCGACAGGCGGTGAATCTCGTCAATGAAGAGCACGTCGCGCGGTTCCAGCGAGGTCAGAATGCCCGCCAGGTCGCCGGGCTTGTCGAGCACCGGTCCGCTCGTTATCTTGAAGCCCACGCCCAGCTCGTTTGCAATGATGTTGCTGAGCGTTGTCTTGCCCAGACCCGGAGGTCCATGCAAGAGCGTGTGGTCGAGCGGCTCTCCACGATATTTTGCTGCCTCCACAAACACCTCCAGGTTTTCCACCACCTTCGGCTGTCCGCTGAAGTCGCCAAAGCGCAATGGTCGCAGAGCGTTCTCAAAGTCTTTCTCCTTTGAGGTCGTGCCCTCTTGTCTTATATCGAAATCGTCTGTCATCACGTTTGTTTTGTTTTGTTTATGCAAACTTACTCATTTTTTTCCGAATAAACGTTCTTCCAAGCAAATGTTCTTTTATCATTAACCGTTTTTTTACCATTCAAAGCGCCCCAAACGTCACCATAACGCTGCCGTTAGCCTCATGTTTTTCATCGTTTCAATGCTAAAATTAGTCAAAAAGAAAATTATCAGCAAAATTTTTTGACAAAATGTTGGCTGTGTCATTTATAATCGCTAATTTTGCTAACAATTTGTAACCGTAAATAGTAAAAACTTAAACTGTTGATTAATGGACAAAATTGATAATTTGGACAAGAAGATTCTCAGCATCCTCTCCAAAAACGCGCGTATACCTTTTAAAGATGTAGCCGCCGAGTGTGGAGTGTCGCGTGCTGCCATACACCAGCGTGTGCAGCGTCTTATGGAAGACGGCATCATCACAGGCAGCGGATTTGACGTAAACCCAAAGAGCTTAGGCTATTCGACCTGCACCTATGTGGGTCTTAACCTTGAGCGCGGCAGCATGTACAAGGATGTCGTTAAGCGTCTGCTCACCATTCCCGAGATTGTGGAATGTCATTTCACCACTGGCCCTTACACCATGCTCGTGAAGCTCTATGCCCAGGACAACGAACAGCTCATGGACCTGCTCAACAACAAGATGCAGGGCATACCTGGCGTGGTTTCTACCGAGACACTCATCTCGCTTGAGCAGAGCATAAAGAGAGAGATTCCTGTTCACACAGAAGAATAAGACAATAAAATCAACGAGCCATGGCTCAAGGTTTTAAGGTTCTAAACCAAAGACAACGGTTTGAGGCTCAAGACAGGAGCCGCATGACATAATCCCCTTACCTGTAGGAACGTTGCACTTTTATATATGTAACAGCTTTTCGTCTGAAAGCGTTGTAAGAAGCTTTTCTTCAAGAGGGAAGCGTTGTTAAACAGCTTTAAAGAAAGGAAACGCTGTTTGAAGCTTGTCTTCAGAAGAAAGCCATATATATGTGTGCAACGCGGCACGGGACGGGGATTTTTGTTTTATAACGTGTAACAAACAACTGGTTTTGCGATGTGTAAATTCAATCTTAAGAATCGACTTAAAGAGATATACAGCAAGTTTCCCGAAGCAGAGAAAGCTCCCGTCATTGGCATAACGACCAACCACGAGGGCATGGACGCCACGCTGCGAGAGAAATATTATGAACAGGTGGTGAAGGCTGGCGGCGTGCCTATGCTCATTCCGCCAGTCAACGACGTTAACGTCATTATAAACACGCTCAACGCCATCGACGGACTCATCCTTAGCGGCGGGGCCGACATCAACCCCTTGTGGCAGAACGAGCAGCCCTCGCCACAGCTGCACAACATCAACAGCTATCGCGACGAGGCAGAGCTGCTCATCACACGTCTCGCCTATAACCGCTGCGTGCCAATCTTCGGCATCTGCCGCGGCATGCAGACGCTGGTCACAGCCCTTGGCGGACATGTGTGCCAGGACATCAACTCGCTCGAAGGGGTGCTGAAACACTCGCAAGACGCTGACCGCTCGGAGCCCACACACAAGGTGGAGCTGGAGATGGGCAGCATGATAGAGACCTACATGGAAGACTGTTCGCTCTACGTCAACTCGTTCCACCACCAAGCCATCGACAACCCCGGACCGCACCTGCAGGTGTCGGCGGTGGCACCCGACGGCATCATTGAGGCCGTGGAGAGCATGAAGGAGCAGAAGCCGGTCTTTGCAGTGCAGTGGCATCCCGAATGGATGGGCGACGACGGTCTGCCCCTCTTCCGCTGGCTCGTGGCTGAAGCACAGCTGCACGCCAAGGCGAAGGAGATGCACCGCGACATCATAACGCTCGACTCTCATTGCGACACGCCGATGTTCTTCCCGCAAGGTGTCGACTTCGGAACGCGCGACGAGCGCATTCTCGTTGACCTGCACAAGATGCACGAGGGACGGCAGACGGCTGTTACGATGGTCTCGTATCTTGAGCAACCCAAGGACGGCAAGAAGTTCAAGGAGATTGCGCCCTTCCCCGTGGAGGGCCCGAAAGAGTATGCCGACCTCATTTTCGACAAGATTCAAGACATTGTCGATGCCCACTCCGACGATCTGGCACTGGCACGTACACCCGACGAGTTGCTCGCCAACAAGAAGGCGGGCAAGCACACCATAATGCTGGGCATAGAGAACGGACAGGCCTTTGACCACTCGCTCGACAACATTGACCATTTTGCCAAGCGAGGCATCGTCTACACCACCCTGTGCCACAACGGCGACAACGACATCTGCGACTCGGCACGCGGCACACAGACATGGGGCGGCGTGAGCCCCTTCGGCCGTGAGGTTATTGCACGCATGAACAAGCTCGGCATCATGGTAGACCTCAGTCATGCCGCCGAGAGCTCGTTCTACGATGCGCTGGAACTGAGCACCAAGCCTATAGTGTGCTCCCACTCCAGCTGCCGCGCCCTCTGCGACCATCCGCGCAACCTCACCGACGACCAGATGAGATGTCTCGCACAGAAAGGTGGCGTCATGCAGGTAACAGCCTATCATGGCTTCCTCTCAGAAACAAGCGAGGCGACGATTCAAGATTTCATGGAGCATCTGCGCCATGCCGTAGAGGTGATGGGCATAGACCATGTGGGTCTGGGCACCGACTTCGATGGCGACGGCGGCATACCTGGCCTTGCCGACAGCAGCGACATGCTCAATTTCACACGCGAGCTCCTCATAAACGAGTTCTCTGAAGAGGACATAAAGAAGATATGGGGCGTCAACTGGCTGCGCGTCATGCGTGAGGTGCAAGACGTAAGATAAACCCGACGAGAGGATAAAGCTCCCCACAAGGTTTTCCACAACAACATCAACAACAATGAAAAAAAGTTTTCTGTATTTTTGTGCAGCCATCGTCATGGCAGCAACCATAAGCTCTTGCAAGAGCACCAAGAAAGACAGCACAGCGGGCGACGAGGCTGTGGCCCTGGTGGGACCGACGTTCAACGCCGACTCTGCCTACGCCTACTGTGAGCAGCAGTGTCTGTTTGGTCCGCGAACGATGAACAGCGAAGCACACGACAAGTGTGCGCAATGGATCGTCAACAAGTTTAAGCAGTTTGGCTGCGAGGTAACCACACAGAACGCCGACCTGAAGGGTTGGGACGGCACCATACTGAAGAGCCAGAACATCATAGCCCGCACCAAACCCGAGGTGACAACACGCCTGCTGGTGTGCGCCCACTATGACAGTCGCCCATGGGCAGACAACGACCCCGACTCTACCAACTGGCGCAAGCCCGTGATGGCTGCCAACGACGGCGCGAGCGGCGTGGCTGTGATGCTGGAGCTTGCCCGACTGATGCAGAACGACAGCACGGTGAACGTGGGTGTCGACTTCGTGTGCTTCGATGCCGAAGACTGGGGCACGCCTCAGTGGGCCGACGTGGAAGACAACGGCGACACATGGGCGCTCGGCGCTCAATATTTTGCTGAGAACCTGCCGAAGAACTATGACGTGCGCTACGGCATACTCCTCGACATGGTTGGCGGTCAGGGTGCGCGTTTCTACCAGGAGGGTGTGAGCAAGCAATATGCCCCCGAGATCGTGAAGAAGGTGTGGCGTGCTGCCCGTCAGGCTGGCTACGAGAGCATGTTTCCAAAGAGCGAGGGAGGCATGATCACCGATGACCATGTGCCTTTGAACCAGAAGGCCAACATACCCACCATCGACATCATTCCTTACTATCCCGACTGCCAGCAGAGCAGCTTCGGTCCAACATGGCACACCGTCATCGACGACATGCAACACATCGACCGCAACACGCTGATGGGTGTGGGACAGGTCATGGTGCAGGTTATTTTTAGTGAAAAGTAATTTTAAAGGTAAAAAAGTAAAAAGGTAAAAAGGTAAAAAAAGGGCTGACGCCTTGAAAGTGAAGAGTGAAGAGTGAAGAATTCAATAGCCCTTGGCTAATCACTCCCCGCCCTAAGGGGAGGGGAAAAGCCGCATTTGCGGCTTGGGGGTGGGGCTCTAATTATGAAATATTACAGCACCAACCATAAAGCCCCGCTGGCATCGCTGCACGAAGCAGTGGTGCGCGGACTGGCACCCGATCGTGGCCTTTACATGCCTGAGCGCATTAACCGTTTGCCACAAGAGTTTTTTGACAACATCGACAAGCTCTCTTTCCAAGAGATTGCTTACAACGTGGCACAGGCTTTCTTCGGCGAAGATGTAGAGCCTGAAGCATTGAAAAAGATTGTGTATGACACGCTGGCCTTCGACTGTCCCATCGTGGAGGTGGAGCCCAACATCTACAGTTTGGAGTTGTTCCACGGTCCCACCCTTGCCTTCAAGGATGTAGGCGCACGCTTCATGGCTCGCCTCCTTCAATATTTTATCCGTCAGGAAGGCAAGGAGCAGGTCAACGTGCTCGTGGCAACAAGCGGCGACACAGGCTCTGCCGTGGCCAACGGCTTCCTTGGCGTAGACGGCATTCATGTGTATGTGCTCTACCCCAAAGGCAAGGTCAGCAAGATTCAGGAGAGCCAGTTTACAACGCTCGGCCAGAACATCACAGCCATTGAGGTTGACGGTGTGTTCGACGATTGCCAGCGTCTGGTCAAGTCGGCCTTCATGGACGACGAGCTGTGTCACCACATGAAGCTCACATCGGCCAACTCTATAAATGTTGCACGCTTCCTCCCGCAAGCGTTCTATTATTTCTATGCCTACGCTCAGCTCAAGCGCCTGGGCAAGGAGAACGACTATGTGATCTGTGTGCCGAGCGGCAACTTCGGCAACATCACCGCAGCCATCTTTGGACAGAAGATGGGCCTGCCCGTGAAGCGTTTCATCGCTGCCAACAACGCCAACGACATCGTGTACAAATATCTGCAGACGGGCAAGTATGAGCCTTGCGCCAGCAAGCAGACCATCGCCAACGCCATGGATGTGGGCGACCCCAGCAACTTTGCACGCATCTACGACCTCTTCAATGGCAGCTACGAGCAGATCTCTGCCATCATGAGCGGCGCCACCTACAGCGACGAGCAGATACGCAAGGCCATGAAAGCCTGTCACGACACCACAGGCTACATTCTCGACCCCCACGGTGCCTGCGGCTACGAGGCTCTGAAGGAGCAGCTCCAGCCTGGCGAGCACGGCGTGTTTGGCGAGACAGCCCACCCTGCCAAGTTTAAGAACGTGGTAGAGGATGCCATCGGCGCAGAGGTGCAGATACCTGAGCGTCTCGCTGCCTTCATGAAAGGCACAAAGCAGAGCGTGGAGATGTCGAAGGAGTTTGACGACTTCAAGGCGTTCCTCATGAAGCAATAATCGCAACAATCGCATCAACCGATGCACCCATAGCTTAACAATGAAGCCCGACAGGACACAATCGAAAAAAATTGTCTTGTCGGGCTTTTATTATTGTACAAAACGCCCAAACTCACGAAATAAATATAGAAAACGGAGAAATAATTAGTTATCTATCAAAATTTTATCTAAATTTGCATTTAGAGTAAGCTAACCCTATTATTCACCGACGAACAAACGTCAACAACTTAAGAACAAACGAAAAACCTTCAATATGCCACCAACCAACAAACCAAACACAGGAACAGCCGTGCCACCGACAGGAACAGCCGTGCCACCAACAGGAACAGCCGTGCCGCCGACAGGAACAGCCGTGCCGCCGACAGGAACAGCCG
>OLZZ01000071.1_pt1 | contig 64504 bp, 42 predicted proteins | sample 1673571 | NCBI WGS metagenome assembly OLZZ01 (sample SAMEA103958115, study PRJEB25191) | human gut metagenome | biome: human-associated habitat [ENVO:00009003]; feature: intestine environment [ENVO:2100002]; material: feces | place: Germany | collected 2013/2015 | reverse complement strand
TGACCCAGTCGCTCTCCAGGTGGTAATAGTCGGCTGCGGGCTGTCCCACGGGGGCGTCGTCGGGGAGCACAATGATGCCGTCGTGGCTGGTGCCCACGCCAATCTCGTCTTCGGCGCAGATCATGCCGAAGCTCTCGACGCCGCGCAGTTTCGATTTCTTGATGACAAACTCCTTGTCGCCGTCATAGAGCACGCAGCCCAGGTCGGCCACGATGACCTTCTGTCCTGCTGCCACGTTGGGTGCTCCACAGACGATCTGCTGAGGTTCGCCCTTGCCAAGGTCTACTGTTGTGACGTGCAAGTGGTCGCTGTTGGGATGCATCTCACAGGTAAGCACCTTGCCTACATACAATCCCTTCAGACCGCCTTTCACGGTCTGTACTTCTTCCAATGCGTCTACTTCGAGACCGCATGAGGTCAGCGCATCGGCTGTCTGCTGCGGCGTGAGGTCGAAATCGACGTATTCTTTAAGCCATTTATAAGAAATGTTCATTATATAATGATTTTTATTGTTCCCGTTTTTTGACGGCGATTGACATAATCGGCCGTAAGCACTTTAAATGCGCCGCAAAGTTAATAAAAATCATCCATTTAAGCAAAAAAATAGTTGCTTAATTGGATATGCTTCGGCGATTGCGTTTGCTGTGAATGTAACAATTTGAGAGAAAAGGAACAGAAAAGGAACAGAAAAGGGCCTTTTCGCTTGTAAATGTCGACGGTTAAGCCTAACTTTGCAGCTGTTACAAAGACAAAGAGAACAGAAATTATGAAGAAAAATGAAATTTTAGATATTAAGCGTGACCCCATGGGTGCAGCCATTCTCGACTGCCAGCGCACGGGCAAGGCCTCGTCGCTGCGCGTGATGTCGTCGATGTTTGAAGACGACGAGATGCCTGTGGCTCACCTCTTTCGCTCTTTTGACCAGATGCCACGTCTGGAGCAGAAGGCTCTTGAGACGGCGCGTGGACGGGTGCTCGACATCGGGGCGGGGGCTGGATGCCATGCGCTGGCTCTGCAAGAACGTGGTGTCGAGGTCAAGGCCATCGACATCTCGCCGCTCAGCTGCCAGGCCATGAGGGAGCGCGGCATAAAGGAGGTGGAGTGTGTGAACCTGTTTGACCCGCAGCTGCAAGGACGCTATGACACGTTGCTGCTGCTCATGAACGGTACGGGCGTGGCGGGGAAGCTGGAACGTCTGCCGGCGCTGCTGAACCGTTTGAAGGAGCTGCTTGCTGACGGTGGACAGATTCTTGTCGACTCGTCTGACCTGAGATACGTCTATGAGAACGAGGACGGCTCTCTGGATATTGACCTTGACGCGCCTTATTATGGCGAGGTCGACTATCAGATGCAATATAAGAACATCGTGGGCGAGCCGTTCGACTGGCTTTATACAGACCCTGTGTTGCTTGCCTCTGCGGGTAAGCAATGTGGGTTGAGATGTGAGATCTTGGAGGAGGGCGAACATTATGACTATCTTGCAAGGCTGACACGCTAAACCTTTCTGTGCGAGGCTTGTTTCTTCACCTTGGTTGACAGAAAGGAGGGTTGTGAAAAACAAGGCCGCCTTTAAAGGGGTGGTTTATAAAAAAGAGGCATGTAAAGAGGAGGCCTTATAAAGAGGAGGTTTATAACGAGGAGTTCTTATAACGAGGAGATCTTATAACGAGGAGTTCTTATAACGAGGAGATCTTATAAAGAGGAGGTTTATAACGAGGAGATCTTATAAAGAGGAGTTCTTATAAACAAAAAAAGAGGTTGGTGCAGGATGCTACCAACCTCATGCGCGATTTCGTAAAAAAAACTTCGAAATCTAAAAACTGCCTCAAAGATACGCGTATTTGCGGACACTTGCAAATTTTTTAAGGGTTAATTTCTGTTTTTAACATTTTGCCCGCCTTTCCCGCTCTCTTTTCTTCTTTTCAGAATGTCAAAAGACCGTAACACCTTTTTTATGAAATTTAAATGATTATACGCTTGCTTTTCTCGTTTATAATGTATAACTTTGCAAAAGGAATCTAAATTAATCACTTAAATAAAAATTTATTGCTTATGAACAAAATTTTACGTTTTTCGATGATGGCTGTGTTGGCGCTCGTTGCCAATATCGGCTTCGCACAGACCACAATCTTGTGGCAAGAGGATTTTAGCTCGTTTGAGGCTGACGATGTTCCTAATGGCGGCGCTTACAACTATGCTTGCGAAGGCTCTGGAACAAAGGTGTATGCACAAAATCTTGCTGGCGGCGCTGCTCCTGAGCTTCTTGTCAGCAAACAAGGAGGCTCTTTTTCTGCTACCGTTGCTCTCAATGGCGTTTCAGGACAATTGACATTGACCTACAAGACAAATAAGGACTTTATTAAAGCTACTGTGGAAAATGCCACAGCAGGAGACCTCGTTAAAACAGGAAGCGATGTTTCTCTTCCCATCACAGTTGCTGCTGGAACAGCAAGCATAACCATTAAGATTGCTAATACAAGTACTGGTAAAGGTCAAAATGGTCGTCTTGACAACATCAAGCTGTTCCAGGGTGTAGGAAAGAAGGCTCCAGGTCTGTCATGGGGTACTGCTACAAGAACTGTGACAATTGGTGCTGAGGACAACAAGTTCCCCACATTGACCAATACTTACAATCTTGCTGTCAAGTATTCTTCTGACGATCCCGATGTTGCTGCCATTGACGCAACCACAGGTGAGATCACTCTTGGAATAGCCGGCAAGGCCAATATCACAGCCGAGTTTGAGGGTAACGATGAGTATGAGGCTGCAAAGGTGACATACGAGCTCACAGTTAAGGCTGCTTCTACTGTAGACCTTAAGAACACTCCCGAGACTGCTTACACCGTGGCTAAGGCTCTTGAGCTGATTAATGCAGGCGAAGGTCTTGACGCTAACGTGTATGTGAAGGGTCAGATTACAAACATCCAGGAGGTGGACATCACAGATAAGTTTGGCAATGCCACTTACACCATTTCTGACGATGCTTCAGCAGCAAACGCTCTCCTTATCTATCGTGGCTATTACTATGACAAGGGTAAGTTTACAAGCAAGGATCAGATCAAGGTTGGCGACGTTGTTGTGGTTTATGGCAAGCTCGTTAAGTTCTATGAGAAATTTGAGATGAACAGCGGCAACCACATCTATTCTATCAACGGCGTAGTTTCTGGTGTTGACAACATCACCGTTGACAAGAACGTTGACGCTCCTGCTTACAACGTTGCCGGACAGCGCGTGAACGATGCTTACAAGGGCATTGTTGTGAAGAACGGCAAGAAGTATCTGAACAAGTAATTGTGACGGAAAGCTGTTCTGACAGAACGACAATTTTGAAATTTATATAAAAGGGTTGGTTGCCTGTGCTGATAGCGCGTGCAGCCAACCCTTTTAAAATTTGTCACCCCCCTCTTATCTTCCGCCGTTCTCGCTTATTATGCCGTGTCTGAAAGCGTAGAGCAGACGTTGCAGCTCCACGATCTGGCGTTTCAGTTCAGAGCCTATGTCGGTGTCGGCAACGAGCATGCGCCTGTGTGACATCTCAATGATGTAAGTGGTGCTGCGGATGTCGAGACCTTTCTGTATGGCGTCGGCAGCACTTGTGAACGGCTCGTGCTGAACAAGCTGGAAGCCGCGGCTGTGATAGACAAGGGTGTAGCCGGCAATGCCCGTCTCCTTGTGGTAGGCCGACGAGAAGCCGCCGTCGATCACCATGAGCTTGCCGTTGGCCTTTATCGGGTTCTCGCCGTTTGACACATGAACAGGCACATGGCCGTTGATGATGTGGCGGTTGGGACCTGTCACGCCGAAGGCATCGAGAATGGAGTCGACAATCGACTCGTTGTCGCGCAGCTTGAAGTAGTTGCCTTTATGCTCCTTGTGCGTGGCCTTGTCTTCTATGAAATAGCGTTCGAAGGTCGCCATCTTCGACTTGTCAAATAGCGGGCTGTCGGGGCCGCACCACAGGTAAAGAAAATAGTCGGTGGCATATTGTCGCTCCTCTGCCTCCGTATCGTCCTGGAAGGCGGCGCGTATGAGCATGCCGATGTTGTAGAGCAGGTTACGGCCTTTGTAGCTCTTGCCCGGCATAATCTCAACCTCTTTCAGCGTGCCGTCGTCGTTAAGCGGTATGGAGGCGTGGAACAGCAGGTTGCTGTTGCAGATGTTGAACATGCAGCCGTGTTGCAGGAGCAGGCGTATGTGGCGGTGCAGCTTCTCGCTCACACGGAACGAGTGGTGGAGCTTGTCCATAAGCTCCTGCTCCTCAGGGGTAAGAGTGTAGGGGCTTTGTGGGCTCACGGTAGGGAAGTGGTTGCTTCGCAAGGGGTGCTCCACGCCGTCGAGCACGATGGTGCCCTTCTCATAGTTGATGTTGTTGAAGAGCATGCGGTCCTCCATGTGCCATTCGGGATGCTTCTGCCACAACAGTCCTTCCTCTTTAAACTGCAAGATGGCTATGGCCTTGTGCATGAGGGCTATGAGGCGCTGCGTCTTCTGGTCCACGCGTGAGCTGTCTTGCACCTTGGGCATGAACTCATCGCACGGGTCGTCGCCATAGGTCTCCATGGCGAAGGTGGCGAGCGGCACGAGGTTTATGCCGTAGCCGTCTTCGAGCGTTGTGAGGTTGGCGTAGCGCAGCGACAGGCGAATGACGTTGCAGATGCAAGCCTTGTTGCCTGCCAACGCTCCCATCCACAGCACGTCGTGGTTGCCCCATTGAATGTCCCAACGGTGGTAACGGGCAAGGGTGTCCATGATGATGTGGGCTCCCTGGCCACGGTCGTAGATGTCGCCAAGGATGTGGAGCTGGTCAATGGAGAGCTGCTGTATGACGTTGCAGATCGCTATAATGAAATCGTCGGCCCGTCCGGTAGAGATAATGGTGTCGATGATGCCGTTGACGTAGGCTGCCTTGTTGGCATCGTCGGTGGTCTCGTGAAGCAGCTCCTGTATGATGTAGCTGAAATCGACGGGTAGCGCCTTGCGCACTTTCGAGCGTGTGTATTTGCTCGACACCAGTCGGCAGACGGCCACAAGATAGTGGATGGTGATGTGGTACCAGTCGTTGATGTCGGGTTCCGATGCCTTGACCAGCTCTAGCTTCTCGTCGGGATAATAGATGAGTGTGCACAGCTCGCGTTGTTCCGATTCGCGCAGCGTGTTGCCGAAGAGGTCGTTAACCTTACGTCTGATGTTGCCCGATGCGTTCTTGAGCACATGGCGGAACGCCTCGTGCTCGCCATGAACGTCGGCAAGAAAATGCTCGGTGCCTTTGGGCAGGTTGAGAATGGCCTGAAGGTTGATGATCTCCGTGCTTGCTGCCGCTACCGTGGGGAACGACTGTGACAGCAGACGCAGATACTTAACATCGTTTTTTTCTTCCATGTCAATAGGTGTTTTGTCGTTAAACATGTTTTCTGTCGTTTTGGGTGACGCGGGATCACCGTCGGCGATGCTGACCATTGGTGCCCGTGTGCTTAGGTCGTTTATCTGTTCTTTCGTGTTTCTTCTGTTATCGGTTGTTGAGTTGTTGCTGTGTGTTATAAACATCCGTTTCTTATTAAAGTCGGTTATACATTTTTTATCTTCAAGGGGTGGCGTGCCATGTCGATGGGCATGAACCCCTCGCTAAGGAGCTGCCTCTCCTGCAACAGGTTCAGCAGCTGGGCTGTGAACGTCTTGAGCCTCATGCGCGGAAGCAGGTAGGCCAGACAATCTTCGTCGTAGGTGGTGCTGATGAGCACCTGTGCCAGCTCTTCTTGCCGTTGCGAGGTGAGCAGGCCGCGGTTGTTGAGGTAGCGCGCGTAAAGCAAGTGGGCGCACACCTTTTTTATCTCCTTCATGCCGTCGCCGCTTCCGCCGCTTATGACCATGGCTGTTTGTCCCTTGTCCTTATTGCTTTTCACATAAGCTTGTGTGGCAGAGGTTATGGTCTTCAGAATCTCGCTGTTGACCGTTTGTTCGTGCTTCTCTATTGCTTCCTGATAGAGCTGCATGAAGCTTGCCGCCATGGCTTTGGGGCTGACGGTTGTCGTGACCACAGGGTTGGCAACGACCGACACGTCGGCTTTGGGTGCTGTCGCGGCCAAGGCCGCTCCCTCTTCGTTGCCCACGGCGTGAACGGCTGTGGCAAGCATGAGGAGCTTGCGGCGCGAGCGTGACAGCTGGCTGCGGTCTATTGTCTGCTTGCCGGCGGTATAGGCGGCGAGGGCGTCGCATGCGGTCAGCACGGTTGGTATGCGCATGTCGCGATATTTCGCCAAGAGTGCTTGTGTGGCTTTGTCAAAGCCTCCGAACACATGAACGATGTCGGGTGACGAGGCCACGACAAAGGAGCTGTCGAGGGTCGCCACTTGTTCACGCAACTGTTGTGCCAGGGCTACATAAGGTTGTGCCTTTTTGGCCTGAGATGTGAAAACAATGCTTATGTTCATAGCTGTTCGCTATTTCTTTTTTTTACTGTTTTTTTTAAAAGGGCTGGGTCTTAGAGCTTGTGGCTTGTAAACCCGTGCTTGTCGGCCATGAGATACATCACGCTGTAGAACAATCCTGTCCAGAAACATCTCAGCTCCATGAACGGAGCTTTCCATGCGCTGATGTCGGCGTTGAAGCGTCTGATCACTTTGCCTGCAAGCACGGCGCGCAGCACAAAGGTGAGGATTAGAGCTGCGGCAGCAGAGCCAAGCACGATCCAGTTGTGCCATAGCGTGGCGAGACCGATGAGGGCTATGCAGGCAAGGAGGGTAAGGTGCAAGGCCAAGGTGTCGGCAATGTGTAAAGCGCGGTGCGAGGCAATGCCGTTGAGGCAAGAACGGTAGTTGATGAAACTGATATGCTCGTTGCGCCATGTCGTCAGCGACGGCTTGTCTTCAATGAGCCATGCGTCGGGACGGATCTCTACAGCTGTGGCGGCCTGAGCGCCATATTTGTTGATGAGGAAATCGTACTCGCCTTGTATGTATTGAAGGTTTCCACGGTAGCCGTCGCCCTGTATGAACCGGCTCTTGCGGAACATGAGGTTGGCGCCTTTGGTGCAGAGGGCCTCGTTGTGGAAAGCACGGCGCAAGAAATAGGTCTGCTCGCGCAGACGCTCGAAGCGTCTGTAGGATGTTGTGGTGTCGTCGTAGCCTGTGTAGCCCATTATCATGTCGGTGCTGTCGTCACAATGGGTTGCCATGGTCTTTATCCACTCGTCCGATTGAGGCACATGGCGCGAGTCGGCCACGAGCACCCACTCGTTGTGGGCCGCCTTCACACCGATGGTGAGTGCCAGCTTGGCACGGCTCATGAAGAGCGATCTGCCTGGCACAAACGTGGTGTAGAGATGTGGGTTTGAAGCGTAGCGCTTGAGCACATCTTCGGTTGCGGAGTCGCCCTTGACTGCTACCACAACCACCTCATAGCCAGGGGCGTAGTCTTGGGTCAGGAGCACAGGCAGATGCTGGTCCATCTGCTCGGCCGTGCCGTTTGAGATGATCACAACCGACACCTTTGGCTTGTCGCCAGCGGTCTCTTTTTCGTTACCGTCATTATCGGCAACATCGGTGTTGCCCATCTCTCTCTCGCAAAACTTGCGGAAGAAAGGATTGGTCAACACCGATGTCAACAGCGCCACAACGATGATGGCGCATGAGAGAATTAGCGTGAAATTGTCTATAATCATAAATCTGTTGTTACATATCCTTTGGGAAGCTGGCGACAGTTATACTGGCTCGCCATAATTTCTCCATAGGCACCTGCCGAGCGTAGGGCAATGATGTCGCCACGGTGGCAACGGTTTATCTCGATGCCTTTGGCAAACACATCGCTCGACTCGCAGATGGGTCCCACCACGTCGTAAGTTTCGACGGGTTCGTTACTGCTTAGGTTTTCTATCTTGTGATAAGCCTGGTAGAGGGCAGGGCGTATGAGGTCTGTCATGCCGGCATCGACGATGGCAAACTGTTTGTGGGTGCCTTGCTTGATGTAGAGCGTCTTTGTGATGAGTGAGCCACATTGTCCCACAACGGCCCGTCCAAGCTCAAAGTGGAGCGTCTGGTGCTCGCGAAGCTTCAGGTTTTGGGCGTAGGTGTCAAAATAGGCCTTGAAGTTGGGAATCGGCTCGCCGTTGGGGTCGTCGTAGCTGATGCCCAGACCGCCGCCCACGTTGATGTTTTCCACCACAATGCCTTTGGCATCAAGAGAATCTTGAATCTCGTTGATCTTGGCGCAGAGAGCTTCAAAGTCGCCCATGTCAAGAATCTGCGAGCCGATGTGAAAGTGTAGTCCGATGAACGACACGTTCTTCATGGCCGACGCTTTTTCTATCGTTGGCAACAGGTCTTCAAGAGCAATGCCAAACTTGTTTTCTGCCAGGCCGGTAGTGATGTTGGCGTGTGTGTGGGCTCCCACGTTGGGGTTCACTCTGAAGGCCACACATGCTGTCTTGCCTTTGGCTTCAGCCAGCTCGTTGATGACCTCTAGCTCTGCAACGCTCTCCACGTTGAAGCAGAAAATGTTGGCGTCGAGGCCAAGGTTTATTTCCCAATCGCTCTTTCCAACGCCGGCATACACTATCTCGTTAGTGGGGAAGCCTGCTTTTATGGCTGCTTCAATCTCACCACCGCTCACACAGTCGGCTCCCAGCCCTGCCTTGTTGATGATGTCAAGAATCTTTGGATTGGCGTTCGCCTTCACGGCGTAGTGTACCTTATATCCCTTGTGTCGGGCTGTCTCAGCCTTTATGGCATCGAGCGTTTGCTGAAGCAACGCTGTGTCGTAATAGTAGAATGGGGTGCGTATGTTCTTAAAACGGTCAATGGGAAATGTTCCTTTCATAAGTGATGTTGTAAAAAATATTACTTTTCCTCTGTTTCTTTTTACTTTGATTTGACGGGTGGAGCCCACAAGCTGTTGCCCATAAAAATGCCGATGGCCAACCCCGTGCCGATGGCGGACGGGGTTGGACCCATTTGGCGTTTTGGTCTATTTGAAGAGACGGTCGCTCAGGTTCTGAAGCACACGCTTCTTGTCAGATTCCTTTATGAGGAACGAGATGTTGTAGTTGGAACCGCCATAAGAGATCATGCGTACAGGAATGTCCTTCATAGCATCGAGCACAAGTGTTTCGAAGCCGAGGTTGCTCCAGTCGAGATCGCCCACAACACACACGATGCACATGTCTGAGTCGACGGTCACGGTGCCATACTTCTTAAGCTCGTCCACGATGTCGTTAAGGTGCTTCACGTTGTCAATGCTCATGGACACGCCGACCTCGCTTGTGGCAACCATGTCGATGGGTGTCTGGTAGGTCTCGAAAATTTCGAATACCTTGCGCAGGAACCCTGTTGCCAGAAGCATGCGGCTCGACTTGATCTTTATGGCTGTGATGTTGTCCTTGGCAGCTACCGCCTTGATCTTGCCTTTTATGAGCACGTTGTCGATGATGGTGCCGTCGGCGGCAGGATCCATGGTGTTCTTCAGACGCACGGGGATTCCGGCATACTTGGCAGGCTGCACACAGGTGGGGTGCAGGATCTTGGCACCGAAATAGGCCAACTCTGCTGCCTCCTCAAAGTTGAGTTGGCGTATGGCATCTGTCTCGTCAACGATGCGCGGGTCGTTGTTGTGCATGCCGTCGATGTCGGTCCAGATCTGAATTTCCTCAGCACCGAGAGCCACGCCGATGAGCGAAGCGGTGAAATCGCTGCCGCCACGCTGCAAGTTGTCTATCTCGCCATAAGCGTTGAGGCAGATGAAGCCCTGTGTGATGTAGATCTGGTAGCCCTCGTTCTCGGTCATGATGGCTGTGAGCTTTTCTTTTATATATTGTGCGTCGGGCTCAGCGTTCTTGTCGGTGCGCATGAAGTCGAAAGCCGAGAGAAGTGTGGCCTTGATGCCTTGTTCCTGAAGGTAGTTGAGCACCATGTTCGTGCTCATGATCTCGCCCTGTGCCACGATGCTCTTCTCCTCGAAGCTGGTGAAGATGTCTTTGGTGAAGGAACGCATGTACTTGAACTCTTCTCTCAGAAATTCGCGAGTCTTTTCTTTATATTCGTCTGTGGAATAGAGCTCTTCCACATGCTGCATATATTTCTTTTCCAACATGTTGATTACCTCATTGGCTCCGTCGGGGTTCTTCTTGTAGAGATAGTTTGAAATCTCAATGAGCGAGTTGGTCGTTCCTGACATGGCAGAAAGCACCACGAAGGTGGGGTCGCCCGATTCTGTAATCAGCGAGGCTACGTTCTTCATGCGGTCGGGTGAACCTACAGAGGTGCCTCCAAATTTCATTACTTTCATATCGTTGTGTTTGTCTTTATGTTTACGTTTCCTTAATGTTTATCGTTCTCTTGACCTGCCTTTCCGTCCTGGTCAGCCTTTCCGTCTTGGGTAGCCTTTTCGTTCTGGTCTGCCTTTCCGTCTTGGGTAGCCTTTCCGTCCTGGTCAACCTTTCCGTCCTGGTCAGCCTTTTCGTCTTTCGTGCTTGTCTTTTCTTCTTTCACAAGCTCTCCGTGTTCGCATTTGAACACGATGCCTGGATATTTGTCAAGCATGGGCAGGTTATGTGTTGACATGATGACAGACGTGCCTTGGACTGTGATGTCGTGCAGCAGGCTCACGATGGCGCATGCCGTTTCGGGGTCGAGGTTTCCTGTCGGCTCATCAGCAATTATCACCTTCGGCTCATTGAGCAGCGCGCGGGCAATGGCCACACGTTGTTGCTCGCCACCGGAGAGTTCGTGTGGGCGCTTGTCTTTCTTGTCAAGAAGCCCCACCTTGTCAAGCACCTCGTCGATGCGCTTGTTTATGTCTTCTTTCTGCTTCCATCCTGTCGACTTGAGCACGAACTGGAGGTTGCGGTAGATGTTGCGGTCGTGGAGCAACTGGAAATCCTGGAAGATGATGCCCATCTCTCGTCTCAGCGCAGGAATGTGCTTACGCTTTATTGAGGCGAGGTCGCGTCCGAGCACCTCTGCCTTTCCCACCTCGTCGGGATAGAGGTCCAGCTCACAGTAGAGGGTCTTGAGCAGAGAACTCTTTCCTGACCCCACTTTTCCTATGATGTAGACAAACTGTCCTTCATCGATGTCGAAATTGACATCTTTAAGAATCAGTTCCTCACCTTGGTAGATATTTACGTTCTGATAGTCTATCAACATTATGCTATGCGTTGTTATAAAAATGAAGTGTTGTTTAAGCCGCCCATTAATGTTTGTGCCAGTTGGGGTCGTGGCGCACCTGTAGCTCTTTTGCAATGTCCTCAATGCGAAGGCCCTTGCTGGTGAGCAACACTATGAGGTGGTATAACATGTCGGATGCCTCGTAGATGAGACGGTCGTTGGTGCCGTTGGTGGCTTCAATGACGGCTTCGAGCGCCTCTTCGCCCACCTTCTGTGCCATGCGGTTCAGTCCGTCACGGAACAGGCTTGTGGTGTAAGAGCCTTCAGGCATCTCTTCATGGCGTTTGTTTATAAAGTCTTGAAGCTCTGTAAGGAAAAGCAGCGGGTTTGCCTCGTTGCTCTCTCCCCAGCAGGTGTCGGTGCCTTTATGGCATGTTGGTCCAGAGGGGTGAACCTTTATGAGCAGCGTGTCGTTGTCACAGTCGTTCTGTATGCTTACCAGGTTAAGGAAATGGCCAGATGTCTCTCCCTTTGTCCAAAGACAGTTGCGGCTGCGGCTCCAAAACGTAACCTTCTTTGTCTCGACAGTCTTTTTATAAGCTTCTTCGTTCATGAAGCCTAACATGAGGACATTCTTTGTTGTGGCGTCCTGGATGATGGCAGGTACCAGCCCACCCATTTTCTCAAAGTCGATTTTCATAATATACCGTTTTGTTCTTTTCTTTGTTCTTATGTGTCGCTTTGCCCGTGAAGGCTAAATTCTCACGTTAATGCCGTTGTCGGCAAGGTAGCACTTAAGTTGCGGAATGAGTATTTGTCCGAAGTGGAACACGCTTGCAGCCAAGGCAGCGTCGGCCTTGCCACAGGTGAACGCGTCTTTGAAATGCTCCATGGTGCCTGCCCCTCCGCTCGCGATGATGGGGATGGACAGACTGTCAGACAGCTGTGCCAACGCTTCGTTGGCGTAGCCTTGCTTCACGCCGTCATGGTCCATGGATGTGAAGAGAATTTCGCCTGCGCCGCGCTCTTGGGCTTCTTTGGCCCAATCGAACAACATGCGCTCGTTGCGCTCGCGTCCTCCCTTGGTGTAGCAATGCCAACCGTCTGGGTCGAGGCGGGCGTCTATGGCGCAGACACACACCTGTGATCCGAAGCGTTGCGTTATCTCGCTGATGAGTTGCGGACGGTGTAAGGCTGCCGAGTTGACGCTCACCTTATCGGCTCCTGCCGCCAGCAGCCGCTCCACATCCTCAATGGCGTTTATGCCGCCGCCTACGGTGAACGGAATGTTTATCTCGCGCGCCACCCGTGTAACCATCTCTGTGAACGTCTTTCGTCCTTCAAAGCTGGCTGTGATGTCGAGAAACACCAGCTCGTCTGCCCCTTCTTCGCTGTAGCGCTTGCCCAGCTCCACGGGGTCTCCTGCCTTTCGTAGGTCAACAAAGTTGGTGCCCTTTACGGTGACGCCGTCTTTGACGTCGAGGCAAGGTATTATTCTCTTTGCCAGTCCTTTATACATCGCTCTTTAAACTTTTTTTGTTTTTGTTTGTGCTGACGTGTGCTCTTAAATGGCATTCGCGTCCTTCAGCTTTTCCATGTCGATCTTTCCCTCGTAAAAGGCTTTGCCGAAGACCACCGCCGGTATGCTGGCTTCGTCAAGCTCAAAGATGTCTTCTGTAGACGATACGCCGCCGCTGGCTATGAGGTGAAGGGTGGGGTGCGCCTCCATGATCTGTTTGTAGAGCGCTGTGGCAGGGCCTTGCAACGTGCCGTCTTTAGAGATGTCTGTGCAGAGAACCTTGGTTACGCCCATCTCAACATAATGGTCGAGGAAGGTGAAGAGGTCGGTTGCCGACTCTTCTTTCCATCCGTTTATGGCAACCTTTCCGTCGCGCACGTCGGCCCCGAGAATAATGCGTTCGGTTCCGTAACGCTTAAGCCATGAGGCAAACAGCTGCGGGTTGCTGACAGCTATGCTTCCAACGGTCACCATGTGTGCTCCGCTGTTGAACGCGGTCTCTATGTCGGCATCGGTCTTTAGACCGCCACCGAAGTCGATGGTCAGGTTTGTTGCCTGCGCTATGTCTGTCAGCACCTGTGTGTTGACGATGTGGTGCGACTTGGCGCCGTCAAGGTCAACAACGTGCAGACGCTCGAATCCTAACTCTTCAAAGCGGCGTGCTACCTCAGCCGGACTCTCGCTGTATATTTTCTTTTGATCGTAGTCGCCCTTGGTAAGGCGCACACATTTGCCGTCAATAATGTCGATGGCTGGAATGAGTTCTATCATATCTCAAGGAAATTTCTTATGATTTTTTCTCCCGCTGCTCCACTCTTCTCCGGATGAAACTGTGCGGTATAGAAATTTTCTTTGTGCAGGGCGGCGCTGTAGGGATTAATGTAGCAGGCCTTTGCTGCTGTAAACTGGCACACCGGCACATAGAAGCTGTGGACGAAATAAACAAATTCGCCTTCATGCAAGCCTTTGAACAGCGGCGACTGAAGGTCGGTGATGTTGTTCCATCCCATGGCAGGCACCTTGTCCTCATGACGCTGTGGGCAGAACCGCTTTACGTCGGCGTCGAAAATGCCTATACATTGAGTGTCGCCTTCCTCAGAGTGGCGGCACAACAGTTGTTGGCCTATACAAATGCCAAGCACAGGCTGCTTGAGATCGCGGATGAGCTTGTCCAGATTGCGCTCTTTGAGATATGCCATCGTGGACGAGGCTTCTCCTTGTCCAGGAAACAGCACATGGTCGGCTGCCTTTATCAGCTCTGCATCATCTGTGACGACGGGTTCAACGCCGAGACGTCGCAAGGCGTTCACTACCGAGTAGATATTTCCGGCGTTATATTTTATTATTGCTACATTCATCTCTTTATCTGCATCTTTCTATGCATTGTTTTTATTAAAATAAACGCATTCTGATTTTTAGACACATTCTTTTATTGTCTGTATCCCTTTTGCTCTTGTTGCCGTGTAACAGCCTTTAAGGCTCAAAAAATGCATAATGCACGTTTTGTGTTTGCAAAGATAGTAATTTTCTTTTTAATAAAATCTATAATAAACATGATTTTGCCCAAAGAAGCCCTTAATTATGCATTTTTGGTATAATATGCAGGAATAAGTTAGAAAAATGCTTTCTAATCGCTGCTTTTGGTGTCGATTTTTCATATATTTACCATTGCTTGCTTACATGTTTTCGTTTGCCAATGGGGTGGTGAAGGGTCTTTTACATAAAAAAAGGTGCTTATTGTTTAAAAAAGGTGCTTGCTGTTTAAAAAAAGCTGCTGTTGTTTTAAAAAAGGTGCTGTTGTGAACAGTCAAGCCCCCTATGCACAATAAAAAAAGGTCTGTATGCGCTGTTTTTCGTTTAAATTTATTAATTTTGCAGTCAGAAAGCAGCGCTCCGGTCTGCCGCTTGTCTTTTGTGGCAAGAGGAAAGTCCGGGCGGCACAGGACGCTCCACTTCCGAAAGTAGAAGCTATTGGTGACAGTAGGATATGGCAGAAGAAAACAACCGCCCGCCGAAAGGAGGGTAAGGGTGAGAAGGTGGTGTAAGAGACCACCAGTCACAGGGTGATCTGTGGGCTGTGTCATCTGGAGGCCGCAAGTTCGCGTAAACCATTGTTTGAGGATTGTCCGTCCGACCTTTGTGACAATGGAGGGTAGAATGCTTGAGCTATGGGGCGACTCATAGACTAGATAAATGGCAGACACCGTCGTCTTTTTTAGGATGGCGGGGACAGAACCCGGCTTATAGGAGCGCTGCTCTCTTTTTTTCTTGCGCGGGGCAAACGTTATGATTTGTCTTGCTTGGTGCAAACGTTATGGCGCAAGGAGAAATTGTTTTAATGCCTTTCCTTATATAACACAAAAAACGAATCCGTAAATCATGAATATCAAAAAAATAATAGGTTTCTTTCGTCACGACATGTGGCACATTAAGCGTGATGAGGTGTCGCCGTTGGCCTTTTTTGCCGTCGGGGTGTTGAAGAAACTGTATATTTCTATCGAATTTTTTACCACTCGACGCGTCATAGATATGGCCTCGGCGCTTACGTACAGCACCTTGCTTGCCATTGTCCCCATTTTTGCCGTTGTGTTTGCCATTGCTCGTGGCTTCGGCTATAACAAATATATCGAGCTGTGGTTTAGAGAGTCGTTGTCAAGCCAGCCACAGGCCGCTGACACCATTATTGCGTTTGTCAACTCTTACCTCGTCCATACGAAGAGCGGCGTGTTCTTTGGGGTCGGCTTGGTGTTCATGCTCTTCACGGTACTAATGCTTACGGCCAATGTGGAAAAGACGTTCAACTCTATATGGCAGGTTAAGCACCCTCGTAGCGTGTATAGGGCTGTGACCGATTATCTTGCCATGCTTTTCCTTGTGCCGATCGTCATCGTGGTGACGTCGGGCGTTAGTATCATTGTTGCAACGTTGGCGGGACAGACCAACAACTATATTGTGCTTGGCTCTGTCATGCGCGTTACGGTTGACGTGCTGCCTTATGTGCTCATGTCGGTGGTCTTCATGGGCCTTTATCTCTTTATGCCAAACACCAAGGTGCGGTTCTCGGTTGTCGTCATACCGGGCATCCTTGCGGGCATTGCCATGCAGGTGTTGCAGCTGTTCTACATCCATGCCCAGATCTTTCTGTCGTCTTACAACGCCATCTACGGCTCGTTTGCCGCACTTCCGCTCTTCATGCTTTGGGTACAGATCTCGTGGACAATCTGTCTTTTTGGCGTGGAGCTGTGTTACACCAACCAGAACATGGACGAGTTGTCGTTCATGACCTACACCTCGAAGATCAGCCATCGTTACAAACTGCTGCTCAGCGTCACCCTTATGTCGCACATCTGTCATCGTTTTGCTGAAGGACGCAAGCCATACACAGCTCTTGATCTGAAGATGATGACAGACATACCCATACGCATAACCCAAGATCTGCTTTACAACCTTGTGAGCGTTGGCTTGTTGAGCGAAAACTCGGCTGAGGGTAAGGACGCGGAGCCTACCTATCAGCCTGCCCTCTCGTTGGAGCACATCACCATTGGCTCTATTGTGGAACGCCTTGACAGTCTGGGCGAGTGGCATCTTGACATTGACGTTCGCAAGCAGCTGGAGAATGTGTCATGGAGAGAATACATGCGTGAGCGCAAAGCTTATCTCGACAACCTGCGTAAGATAGGTATCGTGTAGAGCTGTTAAGGTTCTTATATATAATAAGGTGTAGTTGTTTGCGAAAATCTTTTCTTGCTCTGACATCTTTTCTGTCTTTTCCCTTAGGCTTGGCACATCTTTTGTTGTGTTCTTAATAAAAATGGAGGACAAAGATTATGGCATTTATTGATTACTACAAAATTTTAGGCGTAGACAAAAATATACCTCAAAAAGATGTGCGTAAGGCTTATCTGAAGCGCACAAAGCAGTTTCATCCTGACCTTCATCCCAACGATCCGAAGGCCAAGGCAAAATTTCAAGCTCTTAACGAAGCTTACGATGTAATAAACGACCCTGAGAAACGTAAACTCTATGACCAGTATGGTGAGAGATGGCGTGAGGGACAGGCGTTTGGTGGTGCTGGCGGCGCAGGACAGTCGTATCAATGGGGTGGAGGAGAAGGCTCTCCATTCGAAGGCTTCGATTTTTCAAGCTTCGGAGCAGGTGGCGGAGGCTTCTCAAGCTTCTTCCAAGACCTCTTCGGGCGCGGCGCACAGGCCAACACACGCAGCAAGGCAAGCAGACGCAACACCGGCGAGATGAATGCCACGGTAAACATTGACCTCTACACGGCTTTGCTTGGTGGAGATGTCATAATACAGATGGGTAATGGTTCAAAGATAAAGCTTAAGGTAAAACCTGAAACACAGAACGGCACAAAGGTGCGTCTGCGTGGCAAGGGTTACGACCGTGGCGATGGCACCATGGGCGACATGATTATAACCTATAACGTGACGTTGCCGACAAACCTCTCTGAACATCAGAAAACCTTGCTGCAACAAATGCGCGACGAATAGTTGTTACCCATTAGCCTCACTCGCGAAACGAGTTGACTTACTTTTTAACTCCCAACAATGTATATATATGCGAAACATGAGTTAATTTATCTTAATTCTTAGGCTTGGCACTCTCTATATGATGTCGGGTAAGATAAAAATGAGTAACTTTGCACGGCCGTCACGAGATGGCGGCATTTAATTCAAACCTCAAAAAATAAAAATTAAAAAATGGCAACAAAAATCAGATTGCAGCGCGGCGGTCGTAAAGGCTATGCTTTCTATAGCATCGTAATCGCTGACGCAAGAGCACCACGTGATGGTAAATTTACTGAGAAGATTGGTACTTACAACCCTAACACCAATCCTGCAACCGTAGATTTGAATTTTGATCGCGCTCTCTACTGGGTAGAGACAGGCGCACAGCCCACCGACACCGTACGCAACATCCTGAAGGATGAGGGCGTTTACTTGATGAAGCATCTTCGCGGTGGCGTTAAGAAGGGTGCTTTCGACGAGCAGGCTGCTCAGACAAAATTCGACGCATGGAAGGCAGACAAGGTTAATGGCCTGAACGCTATCCGTGAGAAAGAGGCTGCCGCCAAGAAGGAGGCTGCCGCTAAGGAGCTTGAAGCAGAGAAAAAAGTGAACGAGGCTATCGCCAAGAAGGTAGCAGAGAAGAAGGCTTCTGAGGCAGCTGCCAAGGCTGAGGCTGCAGCTCAGGCTGAGGCTACTCCCGCTGAGGGCGAGGCTCCTGCTGAGGCTTAATGCGCTTTGATGCATAAGCTGAAGATATGAAGCGCCTAAACACTCTTTACAGGAGGTGTTTAGGCGCTTCTTTCAATTAAAATAGATATTTTTAATAAAACACATACACTCAAACAATATGAAAGCATTTGTTTTTCCCGGTCAGGGAGCACAGTTTGTAGGTATGGGTAAAGACCTATACGACAACAATCCCTTGGCAAAAGAACTCTTTGACAAGGCCGATGAGATTCTCGGCTTTAGCATCACTAACGTGATGTTCAATGGCACAGACGAAGAACTGAAGCAGACAAAGGTCACACAGCCTGCCGTGTTCCTTCACAGCGTTGCCTCGGCTCTCTGCCTTGGCGACGACTTCAACCCTTCAATGGTTGCCGGCCACTCTCTTGGAGAGTTTTCTGCTCTCGTGGCTGCTGGCGCCCTGAGCTTTGAGGATGGCTTGAAGCTTGTCAGCGCACGTGCCATGGCCATGCAGAAGGCTTGCGAGGCTGCTCCCGGCACCATGGCTGCTGTTATCGGTCTGCCCGACGGGACCATTGAGAACATCTGTGCTGAGGTAAGCAAGGACGGCGAGATTGTGGTTGCTGCCAACTATAACTGTCCCGGTCAGCTGGTTATCAGCGGCACCATGGAAGGCATCAATGCAGCATGTGAAAAGCTGAAGGCTGCCGGTGCAAAGCGTGCCCTGCCTCTGAAGGTTGGCGGTGCGTTCCACTCTCCTCTCATGCGCCCTGCCAAAGAAGAGTTGCAGAAGGCTATCGAGGCTACCGAGTTTAAGGCTCCACGTTGCCCCGTTTATCAGAACGTGGACGCAAAGCCCTACACAGACCCTGTTGCCATCAAGGCAAACCTCATCGCACAGCTCACAAGCAGCGTGCGCTGGACAGAGACCGTGAACAACATGATTGCCGACGGTGCTGACGACTTCACCGAGTGTGGTCCAGGCAAGGCTCTTCAGGGCATGATTGGCCGCATTGACAAGAATGTAGCTGCTCACGGCATTGCTTAAGACCGTAGCCGCTCTAACACCCCAGCATTTGACAGACTCTGAATAAAAACGATCCCTATTGCGCAGAGCATGTGTGATAGGGATTGTTTCGTTTACTGCATTTTTTCTACAGCAGACTTCTATGGCTAATAAAATAATAATTTACCAGATTTTTACCCGACTTTTTGGAAATACCAACTTTACCCGCACCTTTAACGGCTCTCTGAAAGAGAACGGTAGCGGCAAGATGAACTTTTTTGATGACGATGTGTTGCGCCGCATACGCACGATGGGCGTTAGCCATGTGTGGTTCACAGGCGTGCTGCGCCACGCATCTGCCACCGACTATTCTTCGTATGGCATACCTCGTCAGCACCCTGCCGTGGTGAAAGGAAAGGCAGGATCTCCCTACGCCATCTGCGACTATTATGACATCGACCCCGATCTCGCCGAGGATGTGCCTGGACGAATGCGAGAGTTTGAGGAGCTGTTGGCTCGTACACATAAGGCTGGCATGAAGGTCGTCATCGATTTTGTGCCTAACCATGTGGCACGACAATATCATTCGATAGCTAAACCTGAAGGGGTGGATGATCTTGGCGCAAACGATAATGTCAACATGCATTTCTCGGCGTCAAACAATTTCTATTATTGCCCGGGACAACGCTTCGCACCTGCTTTCGATATAAAGGCAGACGAGAAAGAGGCTTATTGTGAATATCCGGCCAAAGCCACAGGCAATGACCGTTTCGATGCTCATCCCGACCGCAACGACTGGTATGAGACTGTGAAACTCAACTATGGTGTTGACTATTGCGACCTCGGCGGCCGTTCTGAACATTTCTCGCCTGTGCCAGACACATGGAAGAAGATGACAGACATTCTGCTCTTCTGGGCTGCCAAGGGTGTCGATGCTTTCAGATGTGACATGGCAGAGATGGTGCCATACGCATTTTGGAGCTATGCCACAACAGAGGTGAAGAGACAATATCCAAATGTCTTGTTCATTGGAGAGGTCTATAACCCATCGTTGTATCGCACTTACATTGGCGCTGGCTTCGACTATCTCTACGACAAGGTGGGCATGTATGACACCATGCGCAACGTCATGTGTGCAGGATGGCCGACGACAACCATCACCAACGCTTGGCAGAGCGTGGACGACATCAATGACCACATGCTCTATTTTCTTGAGAACCACGACGAGCAACGCATAGCAAGCGATTTCTTTGCTGCAGATGCACGCAAGGGAGTGGCTCCCATGCTTTGTCTGGCTCTCATGCGCAACAACCCGTTGATGGTTTATGCAGGACAAGAATATGGCGAGCGTGGTATGGACACAGAGGGCTTCAGCGGGCGAGACGGACGAACAACCATCTTCGACTATTGGAACGTCGACTCGCTCTATCATGCCTTCGTGAACAAGGACATGCTCACAGCCGAGGAGAAAACTCTGCATTCCGATTATCAAGCCATCATGCGCCTTGCTTCGGAGGAAAAGGCTGTGACGAGCGGTCTCTCGTTTGACCTCATGTATGTGAACCGGCAAATAGCTGACCGCATCTACGCCTTTATGAGAAAGAGCGGCGATGAGGTGCTGCTTGTTGTTGCCAATTTTGGTGCTGCGGATGCCGATTGTGACGTGTGCATTCCTGCTCATGCCACCAACTATCTGCAACTTCCCACAGCCGTTTATAAGGCTGTTGACCTGCTCTCAGGCGACGAGAAGGATGTGTGCATAGAGTCTGGATGCAGCGTGGCTTTGAATGTGCCTGCCTATGGAGGACGAGTGTATAAATTTAAAACATCACAAAAGAGTATGAACAGCGACGAGTTTATTATGAATGAGCACAACAAAGACGAGTTTCCGCCGGCCCATACGGCAGAACATCTGCTCAACCAGACCATGATTCGTATGTTCGGATGCGGACGCTCCAACAACGCTCACATTGAACGCAAGAAAAGCAAAATGAGCTATGTGCTCGATCATAAGCCCACGCGCAAGGAAGAAAAGGAGATAGAGAGCCGCATGAACGAGCTTATCGCCGATGACCTGCCCGTCACTTATGAGTTTGTCGATAAGGACAATCTACCACAAGGCATAAGCGTCGACAAATTGCCTGGCGATGTGTCGCAGAAGGTGCGTCTTGTTCGAATTGGCGATTATGACGTGTGTCCATGCATCGGCAAGCATGTGCGCTCAACGGCGCAGATCGGACGCTTCGAGCTGCTCGGAACCAACTGGGATGAGGCTTCTCACACGTTTCGTGTGCGCTTTAAGATAGTGTAAAAAACAAAATCTTAACGGCAGACTCTAAAGGATGCTCTCTCTATGAGAAAGGTGTTTTTTAGAGTCTGCCATTAAAACTGTTTGCACAAAACCGCGTTTTCTTTGTCAATATGCAAACTGTTTTTTGAAAATAGCAAATTTTTTCTTTCCTTTGCAACCGTAAAATGTCAAAAGTGCAGCAAAAGGATAATGTTCCTATACTTACAATCACGGGTTCCGATGGAACGGGTGGATCAGGAGTGCAGGCCGACATCAAGACAGTATCGGCTTTGGGAGGTTATGCCGTCACGGCCATAACATCGATAACCGTTCAGAACACTCTCGGCATTCAGGATTTTTATGATCTTCCTGCCGACACCGTGACAGGTCAGGTAGAGGCAATCGTAAACGATGTGCAGCCAAAGGTTGTGAAGATTGGCATGATAAGACGCTCTGATGTCATGGTGGCTGTGGCTAAGGCCATTGAGCGCTATAAGCCCGACGTGGTGATTTATGACCCCGTGGTTGTGTCAAGCAAAGGCGATGTGCTCATGTCGCTCGACCTGTTAGGGGCCATGCGACAATGGCTGTTGCCGTTGTGCACGCTCGTGGTACTGAAGAAATCGGACGCTGAGCACATTCTCGGTCGGAAGATAGGTTCTTCCTCTGCTGGCGATTTGTTGAAGTTTGGTTGTGGCAACGTGCTCATGCATTGTGGCAATATCATGGCCAGTTCCAACACCGATGTGCTTATCACGGGCGACGGCGATGATCCGACGTTTATAACCAACCTGTGCAGCGAGATTCCTGGGCTCAACAACCACGGCATGAGCGGCAACCTCTCGGCAGCCATAGCTGTGTTCTGTGCCAAGGGTCAACCGCTGGATGAGGCTGTGCGTAACGCTTCGGTGTGGATGGCTAACCTCTTTGCAGAGAACAGACCGCTGACGGGTCGTAGCAACGAGCTGTTAAACGAGTTTGTGAACGAAATAGCCGAACATTTTGCCTCGCACAACGATGTGAGGTTTTATGCCGACCGCTTGAACGTGAGCAGCACATACCTTGCTCAGGTCACGAAACGCATTGCAGGTAAGGCACCGAAAGTGATTATTGACGAGTATGTGGCATCTGAAGCCCAGTCGATGCTGGTGTCGTCAACAAAAACGGTTCAGGAGATCGCTTATGCGTTGGGTTTTTCATCGCAAGCCCATTTCACCAAGTTCTTCAGAAAGGCTGTGGGCTGCACGCCAAGCGAGTATAGGCGCAGAAAATGACGCTTAACATTCCTGTTCCTTCTCTTGTTACACATGGCATGAACATACATAAAACAATGTAACACAAAGAAAAAATAAAGCAAATGAACAAAGAAAGACAAACTCTCAACCGCAACCTTGCACAGATGCTTAAGGGCGGTGTTATCATGGATGTAACTACCCCTGAACAGGCTAAGATTGCTGAGGCTGCAGGCGCTTGTGCCGTTATGGCTCTTGAGCGCATTCCTGCCGACATTCGTGCAGCTGGTGGCGTGTCGCGCATGAGCGACCCGAAGATGATCAAGGGCATCCAGGAGGCCGTCTCTATCCCTGTCATGGCAAAGTGTCGTATCGGCCATTTTGCAGAGGCTCAAATTCTGCAGGCCATCGAGATCGATTATATTGACGAGAGCGAGGTGCTCTCACCTGCCGATGATGTTTACCACATTGACAAGAACCAGTTTGACGTGCCCTTCGTCTGCGGCGCAAAGAACCTTGGCGAGGCTCTGCGTCGAATAGCAGAAGGTGCCACTATGATCCGCACCAAGGGAGAGCCGGGAACGGGCGACGTGGTTCAGGCTGTGCGCCACATGCGCATGATGCAGAGCGAGATCCGTCGTCTCACATCTATGGCAACAGACGAGCTTTATGAGGCAGCAAAGCAGCTACAGGTGCCTTACGAGCTCGTGCAGTATGTTCATGACAACGGCAAGCTGCCTGTTGTCAATTTTGCCGCTGGCGGTGTAGCAACACCTGCCGATGCTGCTCTCATGATGCAGCTGGGTGCAGAGGGTGTGTTCGTCGGTTCAGGCATCTTCAAGAGCGGCAACCCTGCCAAGCGTGCAGCTGCCATCGTGAAGGCTGTGACCAACTATAACGACGCCAAGATGTTGGCTGAGCTTTCAGAGGATCTGGGCGAGGCCATGGTAGGCATCAACGAGCACGAGATAGAGCTGCTCATGGCTGAGCGTGGCAAGTAAGCCGTTTTATCAAGCTTATAAAGCATTGTCTTTAGGCAAAAAGCATAACATCAAAGAAAAATGAAGATTGCAGTATTGGCTTTGCAGGGAGCTTTTATCGAGCACGAACGCATGCTCGAGAAGCTTGGTGCAGAGTGTTTCGAGGTGCGTCAGTTGGCCGATTGGCAGCAACCCAAAGATGCGTTGGTCATTCCTGGTGGAGAGAGCACCACACAGCTCAAGCTCCTCAAGGACCTTGCGCTGCTTGAGCCCGTGCGCGAATATATAGAGCACGGCGGTGCGGTGTTTGGCACCTGTGCCGGTCTCATCCTGCTCTCAAAACATGTTCAAGGGGAGGAGTTTGACCGCATCTCCACCATGGACACCGAGGTGTGTCGTAACGCTTATGGGCGTCAGCTTGGCAGCTTTTATGCAGAGGCAGAGATGAATGGTGTGGGTGTTGTGCCCATGACTTTTATCCGAGCACCTTACATAAAAAGTGTTGAGGCTCCAGCCGAGGCTCTTGCCGTTGTCGATGGTCACATCGTGGCAGCACGTCAGGGTCGACAGCTCGTCACGGCTTTTCACCCTGAGCTTAACGAAGACACGCGCGTGCATGAATATTTCCTTAGGGAGATTGTCGGAAAATAAACCAACTTAAATAGATAAAAGGCAATGTCGGATAGAAAAATCTTTGATATTGCCTTTTTTCTTCGTCATTGCCTTTTTTCTTCGTTATTACCTTTTTTCTCTGTCTCCGTTATTACCTATTTTTCTGTTTTCATCATAGCGTAGTACAGTTGCGAGTCGTAAGTGACGTGTTTATGCTTCCTAAGTGACGTGTTTGCGCTTCCTAAGTGGCGAGTTTGTGCTTCTTAAGTGACATGTTAAAAAAACGCATACGATGGTGTTTCTTCTTTCCCCTACCATGCCATTGCTTTTCCACTTTTTGTCTTATTTTATGGCACCTTCTTTACCATTCATAAAAAAGGCAATGCCAGATGGATAATCTTGGACATTGCCTTTTCTTGTATTCGCTTTTCTTGAAAAACGCTGTTTTATTAAAACCTTTTTCCTTTACTTTTCTTATTTCGTCTCAATCTCTTCCTTCATGTCTATGAACTGCTTCTTGCTGTCATAGAACTCATACTGCAAGAACGAAAGTTTTTGAGATGAGAGGATGTGAACGCCGAAACCATATTTGAGCTTCCATTTCAGCTTGAGCGAGAACAGACCCTTGTTGATGAATGCGGCAACGTAAGGATGGACATAAAGATAGAATGTCTTTATTCCAATCTTGTTTACCAACTGGTCAATTTTACTTTCGAGCTGCTCCGTGAAGAGAATGCTTGACTTAATCTTGCCTGTTCCAAAGCATGAAGGACAGGTCTCCTCAACATTAACGTCCATGGCAGGGCGCACACGCTGACGTGTAATCTGCATTAGTCCAAACTTGCTCAGAGGCAAGATGTTGTGGCGTGCACGGTCCTTCTGCATGTTCTTGCACATGCGCTCGTAGAGCATCTGACGGTCCTCGGCGAGGTTCATGTCTATAAAGTCGACAACGATGATGCCACCCATGTCGCGTAGGCGGAGCTGGCGTGCAAGCTCGTCGGCGGCTCCCAGGTTCACGTCAAGGGCGTTGGCCTCCTGTCCGTTGTCAGAGTGGGAGCGGTTTCCGCTGTTCACATCGACAACATGCAGGGCTTCGGTGTGCTCTATTATAAGATAAGCACCATGTTTGTAATTGACGGTTTTTCCGAAGCTCGACTTTATCTGCTTTGTGACGTTGAAATTGTCGAAGATGGGCACCTTGCCTGTGTACAGTTTCACGATGTCGGCTTTGTCGGGCGCAATCATCGTTACATAGTGTTTCACCTCGTTGTAGATAGACTCGTCGTTTACATAGATGTTCTCGTAAGTGGGGTTGAACAAGTCTCTTATCAAGGCCACTGCTCGTCCTGTTTCCTCAAAGATAAGTTGTGGGCGCTGTTGTGTTTTCTGGACCTTTGTGAGTGCTTCTTCCCAACGCTTGTTGAGAATTTTCATCTCCATGTCCAGTTCGGCAACTCTCTTGCCTTCAGCCACGGTGCGCACAATGACGCCGCAGTTTTTAGGCTTTATGCTGTTTATGAGTTGCTTAAGGCGTGCTCTCTCTTCGCCGCTCTTAATTTTGCTTGACACCGACACCTTGTCGCCGAAAGGCATGAGGACAAGGTAGCGTCCTGCGAAACTTATCTCTCCTGTAAGGCGTGGGCCCTTGGTAGAAATCGGTTCTTTCACGATCTGTACCAACACCTCCTGACCCACCTTCAGGGTATTCTGTACGCTGCCGTCTTTCTTGAGGTCTGGCAGCTTGGTTGCTTTAGCAAATGGAAACAGTTTTTTTCTGTCGCTTTCAACCTGCTTGAGATATTTCTCAAACGAGTTGAACTGGGTTCCCAAGTCAAGATAATGGAGAAAGGCGTCACGCTCATAGCCCACATCCACAAAACAGGCATTGAGACCCGGCATGAGCTTCTTTACCTTTGCTATGTAAATGTTGCCAACAGAGTAGGACACGGCACGCGGCTCATACTGGTATTCTACCAGCCGTTTGTCTTCGAGCAGCGCGATGGCCACGTCTTTCTGTTGGACGTCTATAACGACTTCGCTTGTCATTTCTCTTTTTCCCTTTTAATGTTAAAAAAAAGGCGTGTCAAAGGACCCTCAGTGGATACATTGACGCGCCCCATAACAGAACTTCAATACTGAAGCCAAGTAATTTTTTCCCTTAGGGGTTTTACTTGCTCTTATGTCTGTTTTTTCTTAATCTTTTTTTACGCTTGTGCGTAGCCATCTTGTGTCCCTTTTTTTTCTTTCCGTTTGGCATAGCTTTAATTTATTAAAATGATTATTATTTGTAATGATGTTTTTGTTCCTGTGAAACTTGATTCACTGAAATCAAATTGTATGTGCATTTTTTTTATTTGCCTTCCTTCATCTGGTCAACGAAGCATTTTGCTGGCTTAAAGCTTGGCAAGTCGTGAGCCTCGATAATCATTGTGGTCTTCTGAAGGATGTTGCGTGCTGTCTTTGCTGCTCTGTGCTTGATGACGAAGCTTCCGAAACCTCTCAGATAGACGTTCTCCTTATCCTCGAGAAGACTGCTCTTGATCGATTCCATGAAACTCTCAACAACTACAGCCACGTCCTTTTTCTGGAGGCCAGTGTTCATGGCTATCTTGTTAATTATATCTGCCTTAGTCATTTGAATGTAATTTTACTTTTATGATTTAACTCTTTTCTTTTCGAAATGCAAAGATACGAGTTTTTCCTTTCATATTAAAATTTTTCTATCTCTTTTTTGTAAATAGGCTCGTTTATTGCCATAATTTTACTAAATGAGGAAACTTTTTTGCTATACCTTAATAGAAATGAGATTGTTCAAACGCTACGTTGTCAAAAATTATGTGGTCATTTGTCTTGTCGAGTTTGAACACATAGTTGTTGAACAACAGCGTGTCGCCTTTAATAATGTATTTTCCGTTCACGGCATAATCTTGTCCGTCTGTAATGCTTATCTGGTTGCCTCTGATGGAGAACGTAAACTCAATATTCTTCCGTGGCGTGCTCCACGATCCTTCTATCCATTTATAATCATCGCTTATCAACCGCGACTCTTCTTCTACGCTTGTAGTGTTGTCCACATTGGTTCTTTCAAACAATGTTGACTCGTCGTTGTCACGGTCATCATCATAATTGGAAATGACGTTGTTCATGCACCTGGTGACAACCATGACTACTACAAACAAGATGGTCACAGCAAAAATGATTGTGCGAACAACTTCTTTTCTGTTTACAAACTGATTGTCTGACTTCTTGTTGAGCTTGGCCTTGCCGCTGAGGTGCATGCGCAGGTCGGCATATCGGTCTTGAAGGCTTGAGGTGCTGCTTGAACGTTTGGCTTTTGAGCTTCTGCCGTTATATTGGCTTGTGTGCAATTTTTTCCCATGATCATTGCTTGTTGTCGTGTTTTGACTATACAAGTTGTCGACATTACTGTTTATCTCGTCATACCCGTTCTTGTCGTCTTCATTTTCTACATTATATATAAAAGGTGTGCCGCAACGAGGACACACACAAGCCTTTTCCAATATGCCTGGAGCTATTTCCTCTTCAAACTTATATTTGCATTTAGGACATCTTATTTCCATCTCTTCAAATCATTTTCTGTTTTATGGTTTAATTGTTGGGGTGTTGATAAGCATTCCGTTTTAGAATGCTTGAATATTTATTCCTTATTATGGTTTTTAGATTTATAAGTAGGTGTTCAAAATTAATTTAAATGATTCTATGCTCTATTTTGGTCTGTATGTTCAGCTCCGAAGAGGGAGTGTAGCGGGCTACACGACCGATGAGAGCTGGGCATACGGGCCAAAAGAGGGCGTAGAGGCATTTGAAAGCATAACCTTTTTTATAAGATTCATATATGCGATTAATTTTGAACACCTACTTATTTATCGGCATTTCAGATGTGTTTTGCTTTTCAGCCAACAAGTTCATTTTAGCCAACAAACTCGATCTGTGCTTTCTTGGTTACTTTCCATGTTCCGTCTGTCATCGTTGCTGTTCCTTCCTCACGGGTGATGATGTGTCGAGGAATGGAGCTTGTGGTTGATAGAATCTTGCACACGGGTTTCACAAACTGTGACACGGAGATATTAGCTGTGGCCACGGCATCAGGTGTGTTGAGCATGGTGAAACGGCCGTTGACATTGTCTTTGGTGACAAGACGGTATATTGAGCTTCCCGGTTGCTCCTTAGTGGAAGGTGAACAAAACTCGCCCGAAGGGGTGGGGGCGGAGAAAAACAGAGTTGTCGGTTCTTCGCTTTTGCTTGTTTCAACAACATCTCTTGCTTCGTCTTTGGCTGATGCTTCATTCTTATCACCACCTTCGTTTCCAACAGAATAAGAGCTCTCTTTAGACGTGTTTATAGTGGAACCCATGACGTTGTTGTCTTTCAACTTTTTGGCTTCCAAGGTGCTGAGCAACCGTTCTATTTTCAGATTCTGTTCGTTCAGAGCCTTTTCTATCTCGTTGTTTTTCTTTTCCAGCTGTTCCAACCGCTCGTTTAGGGCTGCGATGAGCTGCTCTGTCGACTCATCACTTCCTCCCAACATGTTTTTAATGAATGATGCCATTTTTTTTCAGGTCTCCTGTTTTAAGATTGATATCGTTCATGGAGCGCCTCATTCGTCCTTGAGGTTCTCAATGAGATTGTCGCGGATTGCTCCGATGATGGGATAGAAGAACACGGCATCTTCTATTATGTCGTTGCCGTTTTTCTCTTCCATGTTGCGGTTCATAAATTGCCATCCGTTAGCCAAATGGTGCTCCAGATCTTTGCCCACGAGCTGTCTGAAGGTCTGAAGGGCTTTATAGTTGACGAGGAAGGTGTCGACGATATGGATGTCGTCGCACATTGTGTTGAAGAAGTTGTTAAACTCTTCCACGCTCTTCACCACCATGTCGCGCACCTCTTGATGCTGCATGTCGTCATAGCGAATTTGCTCCTTGTCTGTGTTTGAGAACACATATTTGAGATTGCTGTCGTAGCTGTCAAGCATGGTGTTGAGCTTCTCCACATCCATGATGCCTGATGCTGTCCGTGTTTGCATGAGAGCACCACGGCAGGTGATCTGCTTTGGCTCGTTGCGTTCCATGATCACGCTCAGACCATCTTCGCCAGCGGTCTGACCATACACCTTTTCAAAGATGTAACGTGTTATTTGGTCGAGGTCGCGTTGTGATCCCACGATGTCGAGCACCTTTGACCCTGTGCCGCTGAACATGACGCTTCTCGGCATCTCTATCTGTCGATGGCGCATCATGCGGGCAACATAATAGATTATAGCGCTGTAGAAATAGACAAACACCACCTTGCGCGTTGTGTCCTCGTTCAGACGCAGATTATAGCTGAACGTGTCGTTTCCGCGTGTCACCTTATTGTTCTCTATGGAGAAGAGGAAGGCGTTTATGTCCTCCGATCTGCGCTTGTTCTCAATGTCAGCAAGAATGCCGCTAAGCTCACCGTAGCGGTCGTCGTCGCCATCGAAAAGCTGTCTGAAATAATGGACATATTTTTGTGTCATGGGGTTGCTGTCGCCGTGTGGCACATCACTAAACGCGTCGCCAAACAGCACGTTGGCGGCAAATCTGAATGATGTCACTATTGACGGTTGGCTTGCTCCCGGTTCAAAGACTACAACGTCGCTGGACCCGCCGCCAATGTCGATGCTGGCCACGCTCGATGCTGCTCCTCTAAACTTGCTTGAACATTTGTAAAAATAGTAGGGCGCTACAGATTCTGACATCTGCACAATGTTGTCGGCAGCATTTCGCAGGCCGAAGACGTTGCCCATAATCTTGTTCCACATCTCGCCCATCTTTCTTACGTTTCCTACCTTCATGCTTAAAGGGTAGAACCACACAAGGCGTGTTTTCTGCAAGTCGCCGTTTCCCAACAGCACCTTGGTGCGCATGAGCAGGGCCAGCTCGGTGAGCAGAGCTTTCACTCTTTTGTTGGCTGTTGTTTCTGTGCTCCATTTGAGGTTGGCCACAATGCGGTTGCCGTAGCCCACACTTTCTTTCTCATAAATGAACGGCAGGTTGGCATCGCCAAGACTCACAATCTCGTCGATGGTCGTTGTGTCCATGCGTTCACTTTCAGAAAGGGCTGTGCGCAGAGGGAAAGCATAGTCGGCTCCAATCTCTTTGGGAAGCAACTCTTGCTTCATCAACGCGTCATAGAGAAGATTGCTGCCGTTGTAGAGCGTGGCGAGCAGGCGTTCGCGCGTTGTCGACTGCAACGTGAACGTCTCGGGTTGGCCTCCTTCTTGAATGCACTCTATGTGGGTGTTGGTCGTTCCGAAGTCGACAGCAAAAGTGTAGCTCTCGTGTCCTTCAATGTGGTCAGCCCATTTGGGACAGATGACACCTTGTGTCAGGCAGTTGCCGTCGGCATCGGAGAGCGCGAGCTGCATGTAGTCAAACTCGTCGGTCACGCGATAATAGGTTGTGCCGACGCGCTTCTCTGCTTTCATGCTGCGTTCTCTGCGGCATAAATGGTCAGGTGCCACTTCGCTCATGTAGCCGTTGTGCATGAAGGAGAGGTCCAAATGGCAATGTTCCATCTGTCCGATGGCTCTATCCACGAGTTGCACGTTATACTGGTTCAGACCCTTGCATCTTACGAAGGGGAACAGGGCTACGGCGAAAGGCACGGTGATGAAATGGCCTCTGTTGTTCTTTGCATCGAACGAGAAATCCCCGTTTTGCGACTCTAAATATGTTCTTGTGAGGGTTATGAATGCTCCTTGCTTCCTTACCGGAATGCGCAAGATGACCTTCACGCTTTCCGTGGCACCCATGCAGCTGCGTTTCATCTCGAACATGGGTAGTCCTGCCACCGTGCCCCATAGGTCGGCAGCATTGAAATAGCGGAAGAACAGAGGTTTTATAGGCAAGAGAAAGCTCTTTGCATCGTTCGTGTCTCTTGTGTCAACACTTGCTATGTTGCCATTAAAGAAACACTGGTCATCGATGGTGTAGTCGAGCTTGATGAGCGATGGCTGAAGGAAATCGTCATCGGTAAGCCAAGCATATTGGTGCGTTGTGGCAGGCAGAGTGCGGTGTTCGGGCTCCATGGCATAGTCTTTAGGTGTGATGCGTATGGCATCATCCCAATTGTTGGTTATGTATCGCCATGGGTTTGCAGCCGTTGCGTTAAGATCGTTCTGCAGCACGAGAGGCATGTGTTCCTCGTTGTCGGCTTTGCGTGTAGGTCGTAGCATGAAATCGCTCTGCTTGATGTTTTCCAGAATGTCTTGACGCTTTATGCCATAGAGCGGCATTCCAAGAGTCTCCAAACCACCTTCAAGTTGCTTGTAGTTGCTGTACAGGAAGTTGCGTGCTCTGTCCACACTCTCAAGGTCGAGGGCCATAGGGTTTCCTATTTCTCTGACAATCTCATCGTGCAGCTGTTGAGGCATGAATTCCATGCAGCGTATAATGTAGCTGTTCACCTCGCTGCACCACTCTTTAAGTTGTGGGTAGGCGGTGAAGAGGGCGTAAATGTATTTCACAAAATGTGATTCCCTCATGTAAAGAGGTCTCCACGAGTTGAAGAGTTTCACGTTCTGTTCCACCTGTAGGTCTATGAGTCCCTTCTCGGCGTTGGGTGAAGCCATGAACAGTGTTACGGGCGATGTGGAACCAATGACCTGGTTGCCGTAGACAAGGAAGAAAATGTTGTCCATCTTGTCAAAGTTGAACGCTTCCTTGTCTTGCTCAAGAAACATCTCTATGGTTTCGCCTAGAAGACGGTGCTGCGGGTTTTCCTTCAGTCGTGCTGTCTCTGCCGTTTTGTTCCATTTTATGATGTGCAGTTTTGTTCCCAACTCTTCCAGGTTGAAGAACAGTTGTGCAATGTCTAACGCACCGGCCACAAGCTTTTCGTCCATCAGCTCGCCTTGCAGGTTATTGTGCATGGCGAGTCGTTGGAATGCGTTCTTTACGAGGTCCATCTGTGCAAACGGGCTTGGTATGGCTGTGCGCGGTTTTTGTGACAGTCCGCCGTTTGGATCGGCAATCATATCAATCTCGTCGGCCGAGTATTGGCTGTTGAGTTCGATCCATCCTTCACCTGTGGTTTTGTTGTTGTAAGATAATATGTTGCTCATTTTTTTTCTTCTTGTGTTTACACCACGCTTTGTCTTGATTAAAACGTTCTATTTCATAGCTCCTTTTCTCGCCATGGCATAACTCGAGCAAGCTCGGTTCTGCTCATTTGGCTTAACGAAAACGTTCCATTTCATGGCACCTTTTCTCGCCATGGCAAAGCTCAAGCAAGCTTGGCTCTGCTCATCTGGCTTAACGAAAACGTTCCATTTCATGGCACGTTTTCTCGCCATGGCAAAGCTCAAGCAAACTTGGCTCTGCTCATTTGGCTTAACGAAAACGTTCTTAAAAGAATCGCCAATATGTGGCTTGCAGTGGTTACTTACTGAAGTTGTTCTTTTCGCAAATATACAAACATTTCAGATTGGCTGCGCCTTATATTTACGTTTGTTAAGAATAAGTCTATCTTTTTAACATCCGTTTTGTTAAAAATATCTGACATAAACAACAAACGGGCATAAACGCCCAATAACCGTTGGCTCGTCTATACCCGCTCCTTTTTTCTTTTTATTTTCTTATTTCTGCCCGTTTCTCATGGCAAGCGCCTTGTTCTCAGCCGCTTCCATTATTTCGCGTTCGCCAGGCCCCTTGTCGTTGATGCCGCAGAGGTGCAGGATGCCGTGAATGATGACACGGTAAAGCTCTTCCTCGTAGGTCTTTCCAAAGAGTTGGGCGTTGGAGCGCACGGTGTCGAGCGAGATGACGATGTCGCCGCTCACGGTCTCGTCCTCATCATAATCGAACGTTATGACGTCAGTGTAATAGTCGTGACCCAGATACTCGCGGTTAACCTCCAGAATCTTCTCGTCGTCAACGAAGAGGTAGCCTATCTCGCCCACCTTACGACCATAAGATGCTGCCACGGCCTTGATCCAAGCCGAGGTGTCGCGCTTTTTTATTTTTGGCATGCGTACGCCTTCACTGTTGTATGTTATCATAATTTCATTTTTGTTTTTCATCTTTTAGGCACAAACATTGACGTGTCCTTGCCGAAATGGTTAAGCTCGCGCACCACCGACGACGACACGCTGTCGAGACCTGGCTCGGCATAGATGAGGAGCGTCTCAAGACCTGTCAGGCGACGGTTGATGTCGGCTTGGTCACGCTCATATTCAAAGTCGCGCACGTTGCGCACGCCCTTGACAACAAACTGTGCGTCGTGGCGCTGGGCAAAATCGACGGTTAGGTCTGAATAGCTCTCCACCACCACGCGTCCATCGCCGGCATACAGCTGCCAGATGGCAGCAACGCGCTCCTCCACCGTGAGCATATACTGCTTGTGCTCGTTCACACCAACGCCTATCACCACCCTGTCGAAGAGCGGCAGCACGCGGTCCACGACCGACTTGTGCCCGATGGTGAACGGGTCGAAGCTACCAACAAATATTCCTGTCCGCATGTTATGTGCTGTTTTTCTTGTTTTCTGCAAAATTACGATTTTCTTTTTACAATAGCCCAATCATTCGAGAAAAAAACATTAACTTTGTTGACATAAAAAAACAGCAACAACACATGGATGTAAAGATAGAACAGTCGTGGAAGGAGCGTCTCAGCGCAGAGTTTGAGAAACCCTACTTCTCCGAACTAACCCGTTTTGTGCGCCACGAATATAGCACCACCACATGCTATCCTCCGGGCCACCTCATCTTCAATGCCTTCAACCTCTGTCCCTTCGACAAGGTGAAGGTGGTCATCATTGGGCAGGATCCTTACCATGAGCAGGGACAGGCACAAGGACTCAGCTTCTCCGTGAACGACGGCGTGCCGTTCCCTCCGTCGCTGCAGAACATCTTCAAGGAGATAGAGCAAGACCTCGGCACACCCATGCCCAAAAGCGGCGACCTCACACGCTGGGCTGAACAGGGCGTGCTGCTGCTCAACGCCACGCTCACCGTGCGGGCGCATCAGGCAGCAAGCCATCAGCGCAAGGGATGGGAGACGTTCACCGATGCCGCCATCAGGGCTCTCAACGCCGGACGCGACCACCTGGTCTTCATTCTCTGGGGCGGCTATGCACGCTCCAAGAAGAGCCTCATCGACACGTCACGTCACCTGGTGCTCGAGTCGGTACACCCGTCACCCCTCTCCGCAAACCGAGGAGGATGGTTCGGCAACCACCATTTCTCACGCTGCAACCAGTATCTGGTGGAGCATGGGGAAAAGGCGATTGAATTTTGAATGTTGAATGTTGAATGTTGAATTGTTGCGGCGATGCCGCAATGGTGAATGTTGAATTTTGAATTTTGAATTTTGAATTGTTGCGGCGATGCCGCAATGGTGAATGTTGAATGTTGAATGTTGAATTGTTGCGGCGATGCCGCAATGGTGAATTTTTGAATTTTGAGTTTTCACTTTTTGAGTTTTCACTTTATGAGTTTTTTCGTTTTGAGAAACGTGAGGCTATCAAGAAGAGGCGAGGACTCTGATGTAGGAAGAAAGCTCTGATTGAAAAAAATTATAGAAGAACATTATGATAATAGAGATTGATGACATATTGGTTTCGAGCGATATCTTCACCGAAGAGTTTTGCTGCGACCTTGATGCCTGCAAGGGCATCTGCTGCGTAGAGGGCGACGCTGGCGCTCCTGTGACGCTCGATGAGATTGGAGGCATAGAAGACGCTCTCGACACCGTGTGGGACGACATGTCGGCATCGGCACAGGCTGTTGTCGACAAGCAAGGCGTGGCGTATACCGACCGCGACGGTGACCTGGTGACGAGCATCGTGGGAGGCAAAGACTGCGTGTTCACATGCTACGAGGGCGACTGCTGTCTGTGCGCCCTGGAACGTGCTTACCGTTCGGGAAAAACAGGGTTCTGCAAACCTATCAGTTGCGCCCTCTACCCCATCCGCGAAAAGCGTCTGGGCAACGGCATGATTGCGCTCAACTATAACCGTTGGGATGTGTGCCGCGACGCTGTGAAGAAGGGACGCGAGCTGCATCTGCCCGTGTATAAGTTTCTTAAAGAACCGCTCATCCGCCGCTTCGGTGCCGAGTTTTACGAGAAGCTGTGCGAGGCGGGCAAGCAGATCAGTTTCTCTTGACAATGATTGTTTTGGGGGAAACGCAAAGCGTAGAAACAATATAAGTGTAAAGACGTGCTGCGCTTTCGCAAATGGATAATAAACGCTTGGAGGGTGTGTCAAACAAAAACGGTTTGACACACCCTCCTTTGCTTTATTGGGATTTGTTAAGCTTTGCTTTGATTGGGCTTAAGCTTTATTGAGCTTTCGCTTTAGCAAGCAGCTTTCATGCTCAGCCGGCAAACGCTATTTTTTCTTCTTCAGATCCTTCCACGCTGAGAACTGGTAACGACAGTGGCTGGTGTATTTCTGTCCGGGTTCGAGCCAAGGACTTAACCACTGGGGCTTGTTTGGCGAGTCGGGGTAATGTTGCGTTTCAAGACATACCGAGGCATGACGCGGATAGCGGTAGCCGTGCTTTGCAGCAAACGATGCATTGAGGAAGTTGCCAGTGTAGATCTGGATGCCCGGCTCATCGGTATAAACGTCGAGACGTATGCCCGTTGTTGGACTGTAGAGAGCTGCTGCCAACTTCTTGTCGTTGCCCTTGCCCTTTTGCCATGTGTTCAGACACCAGTTGTGGTCGAAACCACCGGCGTTGCGCGTCATGTCAAACTGCTTGTTGTTGATGTCGCGGGAGAGCGACGTGAAGCGTCTGAAGTCCATCGGGGTGCCTGCAACGCTCAGCTCCTCACCCGTGGTCATGTAGGTTGTGTCGGCAGGCGTGTAGCGGTCGGCATTGATGTAGAGCATCTGGTTCTCGCCATCGTGTGAGGGGTCGCCGTTGAGGTTGAAGTAAGAGTGGTTGGTCATGTTGATGACCGTCTTCTTCGTGGTTGTTGCCTCATATCGAATGTCGATGGCGTTGTCGTGCGTCAGCGTGTAGGTGACGGTTGCCGTGACCGCTCCGGGGAAATTGTTGTCGCCATCGGGCGAGAAGACGGTCATCTGCAAGGTAGAGTCGTTAAGCTGTCGTCCGTCATACACCTTATATTGCCAACCCGTAGGTCCGCCGTGCAGACAGTGGCCATAGTTGTTTTGCGGCAGCTGTATGGTCTTGCCGTCAACCGTTATCTGTCCTTTGTTTATGCGGTTGGCATAACGTCCGATGGCGGCACCGAAGTCGCTGCCAAAGTTTATGCGGTCAGCATACTGCGCAATGTTGTCGTAACCCAACACCACATCGCGCATCACGCCCTTGCGGTCGGGCACCATTATAGAGACGATGCGCGCACCGAAGTTAGTTATGCACACCTCCATGCCCTTGCTGTTGCGCATGGTGTAGAGGTGCGTTTGGCGGCCCTCGATATTGCTCTCAAAATGGGCGGGGTCAAGACCCGAGAGCGTCAGGTTCTTCATGCCTTCAACCACGGGAGCGGCTGCCACAGCCGAGGGCGATGACCCCATGACGTGAGGCCAGCCATCGACCCAGTCGACACGGTCGAGCCATACCTTGCGGCCCTCGTCAGGACTGTCGGCGCTGAAGCCGTGATACAGCAGCCAGTCGCTACCCTCGGCATCGGTCACCAACTCGGCGTTATGTCCCGGGCCGATGACGCGCTGGTTGCGGTGCAGCATCACCTCATAATAGTTGTCGAGCAAAGGACGGCCCTGACGGTCGACATAAGGTCCGAAGAGCGAGCGCGAGCGGCCCACCGTTACGCGATAGGTGCTGCGTTCGCCGTCGCAGCAGGTGCCGGCCGAGCCAAAGAGATAATAGTAGCCTCCACGACGTTTTATGTAGGTGCCCTCCATGAACGACCCTGCCACCTGTTGTGGCTTGGCGCCAGCCTTCAGACTCATGCCGTCGTCGCTCAGTTCGCAGCCATAGATGCCATGGAACGAGCCCCAGAACAAATATTTGCGGCCGCCGTCTTCAATGTAGAAGGGGTCGATGCAGTTTTGAATGCCTATGCCCTTGCTTATGAACATGTTGCCATGGTCGGTGAACGGACCTGTTGGCGACAGGCTTGTTGCCACGCCTATGCCGGCATCCCACTCGCCGCCCCACACCGACTTTGAATAGTAGAGCACATACTGTGAGCCCACGCGGTTGATGCATGGAGCCCAGATGCGGCCCTCGGGCAGCCATTGTGGACGCGAGGCATCGGTGAAGGCTGTGCCCACGAAGGTCCAGTTGACGAGGTTCTTCGAGCTATAGATGGGCAGGTTTGTCACATCCTCTGTTGAATAGAGGTAGAAGGTGCCGTCGTCGGCACGCACCACCGTGGGGTCGGGTGCGCTCCTGTTTATCACAGGGTTGGTGTAAGTGGCTGTCTGTGCCGACGCCGCCAGCGTTACAAGCAGCGAGGCACACAAAGAATTTAGTTTTTTCATATCATTGTTTTTGTTTTTCGCAAAATTACACCTTGATTTCTTATATGAATAACACATACTGGTCTAAAAATGGAAAAAACAGACCAAAATGGCATAAATTCTCTTTTTATATGATTCATAGATGCGATTAATATTGAACACCTACTTACTATCAAAGAACTCTTTGGCTGGCAGCATAAGGCCGCTTAGCCGTTATCTCAAATTTTAACGAACTATTTATTTTTATTTTTTTATCACTTTTTTTGTTTTTCCTTTATAATCTTTTAGTATGTAGATGCCCTTAGACAAAGTGGCGTACAATCTACTAACATTGCTGTCAACTCCAACCATTTGACCCATCAAAGTATAGGCCGTTACAGGCGACAGGCTGTCAAAGCCTTCACATTGTTCAGATGCATCTTCTTCAAAAACACCATCTATGCCTGATATCGTGGTTATTGGCTTCCACTCGAAATTATCGAACAGCGCAATGCAGTTGTGCGAGCGCACGCCCGTGCGTCCTGAGATGAAGGGCAGCGGGTCAGTATAGGTAATGACGGGCGTGGCCTCATCGTTTAGATAACATTTTATGGTGGCGCCCTCAACCACCGCCTTCAAGTGGTAAGATTGGTTTACATAGAAGGCGCGGTTCTTTGTTACCAGCGTGGTCCAACCATAGTTTTGCTTGCCCAGCACCACCGCGTTGTTGCTGATGCCGAAGAAGTAGCCTTGCTGGAAGTCGGTACCCAGCGTGGTATTGTCGTTGGCACCGCCTATCGATGGGTTATTGGTACGGAACATTAGACCAGCGTTTATGCCATTGGTACAGGTAAGGTCACACTCTACACTATAATCAGTCATGCCAATGTCAGTGAGTGCACCTGCAACATTTTTACCGAATAACGGACTGCGCATCTGTCCATCAACAGCCTTCCATACACCTTCGGTGTGCTTCCATATTTTTGATATGCCCGTATCGAAGGTGTCTTCATAGGTCTTTGGCGTGGCCGTTCCACGCTTTATCAGCATTTCATACAGTGTAACGTCGCCATCAATCACCTCTATGCGCAAGGTGGTGCGGCCGTTGGGCAACTGTATGTCGTTGATAGGTGCCACGGCCCATGCACCACCTGTTGCGGGCAGCAGCACATTGTCTTTCACCACAACACCGCCTGCCAACAAGCGCACATGTGCCGCTGCGCTCGACTTGTAGCGCAAGCCCATGTTATACAGTAGCTTCATGCGCACATTAATATTATATTGCAGCCAGTGGTTTTGCTTCAGGTGCATCACCTCGCACGAGCCATAGCTCAAGGCAAAGTTTTCGCGCTCGGCGCCAGTGCTCTGCTCCTTACACAGGGCTGCGGGTATGATGCCTGGCACAGGAAGGTTTACATCTAAGATGCCCGAACCATCAACATAGGGGCTGAGCGCAATGTATGAGAAGTGGGCCTTACAGCCATGCGACACATAGCCCACCAAGCCTCCTTTCTCGCCCGTCGTAGAGGTGGTTCGCAGCAGTCCATCGACAAACACTTTCAGGCGTGTACCCTTCTTTTCAAGGCGTATGCTGTGCCATGCCTGTGGGGTAAAGTCGCCCACCAGGTTATACGTTGCCTTCAGCGTTCTTACACCTTGGCTACAGCTGTATAGCTCCAGTTTGGCCTCGGCAGCGTTCAGCAGCGCCTCTTGATAATTGTTAGCATCGGCATAGGCGTATAGGGCGCCAAAGCGTCCGCTGGTCTCGCCTTGGGTAAGCCTCATCGTAAATTCGGCCGTGAAGGTATCTTCGGCATGAGGCGTAAACACCGCCATAGCGTTTTCGGCCGACGATGTTTGAGCCAGATAGTCGCTGTTCACAATGCTCCATGTGCCACCGTTTGTGCTCCAGTCGGGGCCTATCTCGGCACGATCAAAATAGTCGCACGGCGCTATGATTGGGGCATCTTGCATCCAGGTGGTGTTGCCCAGCATCATCATCTTATCGCCATTCCATGCTATGCGGTCGAGGTCGAGCTGGCGCTGCGTGCGTCCGCTGGTGCGCGTCATGTTATGATAGCAGAAATAATACGAGTCGAGGTCGGGACCCACAAAGGCCGAGCCGTGACCTAAACCATAATGGCTGTCAACACCATCGGCACTTATCAGTATGGGGTTTTGTTCGGCCTGAGGCATATAGCGGGCTATCGGCCCTTGGGTGTTTACGGCATAGTCGATACGATAACCATTTGTGAGCACATGGTTGCCCGTATAGATAAGATAATATTTGCCATTGCGCTTAAACACGCCGGGGCCCTCAGTCCACTGGCCGTTCATACAGGCGTTAAGGTCGACATCAGTCCCAAACGAGGTGTGTGTAGGCATCTTGTTGCCTTTAATGCCCGTATGGTCGGCATGATAAAAATACCACTGGCCATCGTCGTCAATAAAGATGCTACCATCAATCTCCTGCTTCAGGTTATCGGTCACCACCTTGAAAGGGCCCGTGGGACTGTCGCTAGTAAGCACATAGTGGCCCAGACCGTTGGGCGAGGTCACCATATAGAAGGTGCCATTCCAGTACTTCACCTCAGGGGCATAGCCATCAACGGCAATGGGGTCGTTGCTCACCACAATGGCATCAGACCAATTAATGAGGTCGCGCGACGTCCAGCATAACAAGCTTTTTGTGGCCGAACTGCAATACAGATAATACACGCCACGATATTTTATCACTTGTGGGTCGCCCACATCATAACTCTGCTGCCCCGACATCACCACAGGGTTCTTCCACCCTTGGGCATCAACCGAGGTAGGAACGGCGAGCAGCGCCAATGCCCATAGGGCCAAACACTTAGATATACGCATGGTTATTATTGTCTTATTTCATTATTTTGCGGCTACCATCCTTAGTAGCAACTACATATACGCCCTTCGGTAAGGTTTCAACATTGTTCATATCTTGCGCCACCTTCTGCCCTGATAGGGTGTAGATGCCACAATGAGCGTTAGAGACGGGGGTGCTACTGAGGGAAACGCCCTTGATGCCCGACGTGGTGCCAGTAAGGGGTGTGAGCACAAAATTGTCGAAACGAGCCACACACGAGTGGGTGCGCAAGCCCGCACGGCCTGAGATAAATGGCTGTGCGTCGGTATAGGTGATTAGAGGTTTATTCATATTGTCAACATAACACTTGATGGTGTTGCCTACAACCTCTACCTTTACATGATATTTCTGGTTTGTATATAACGATGCGCTCTTGCTTACCAGCTGTTTCCAGTTATAGTTTTGTTTACCTAATACTACCGACGACGATGTCAGACCAAAGAAATAGCCCTGTAAGAAGTCGGTGCCCTGTTGTGCATCATTGCCTGCACCACCCATTGAGGGATTGGTCACTCTGAAGAGGATGCCTGCATTAACATCTGACCCAAACTTCATGTCGCACTCTACTACATAGTCGGTCATACCTAATGCCGAGGTAGAACCCATCAATATTTTTCCATACGAGGGGCTCTTCAGCCATCCGTCTTCTACAGTCCATGTGCCTTGTTTGTGCTTCCAATTCTTGCTAATAGTGGTGTCAAAATTGTCAGACATCACATCAGTAATGGTAGTACCTGTGCGTGCATCAATCTCGTACAAATCAATGCTGCCTTCGATAACCTCTATGCGCATTACCGAATGACCACCCGCCAGACTAATGTCTTTGAGGGTGAGCACATTCCATACCGATTTTGTGGCGGGCAACGTAACATCGTCTATCACCACGGCATCGTTTACAAAGACGCGAACCTTGGCATCGGCCGAAGAGCGATAACGCAAGCCCATGTTGTAAACTGTCTTGGCACGCGCATTAATGTTATAGGTGGCATGGTTGCCCGCGTTCAGCATAAGGGCATGGGCCACACCGTAAGAAAGGGGTATCTCGGTGAACGAGGCGTCGGTATCGACCGCATGGCTGGCTGCCAAACGGTTGGGAACAGGAAGATAAGTAGCCGTGAGGGCCGAGCCATCAACATAGGGGCTATGGGCAATATAGCCAAACTGGGCGGTGGTGCCATGGGTGGTATAGCCCACATAGCCAGCGGTAGCTGTAGCATCGGCAACGGTGCCACAAAGCATATTATCAACAAACACTTTCAGGCTCGTATTGCGCTTCTCAAGGCGTATGCTATGCCAGCATTTGGCATCAAACTGCCCGTTAATGGCATAGCTACCCATCGTGGTGGTTACGCCGTTTGTGATGCGAGCCAGTTCTATTGTTTGGGCCGAAGGATTAATCATGGCCGTTGAATAGTTGCGACTGTCGCTATAGGCATATAACGCGCCATACGAGCCGCCTGTGCCTGTAAAGCGCACGGTATATTCGGCCGTAAAATTGCTCGCTACGCTACTCTTCATTACGGCATAAGCCTGAGCGGTGGCATCGGTTTGGGCAAGATAGTCGCGGTTCTCAACGCCCCACTGGCCTGCGGTGGTAACCCACTGCGCGCCCAGCTCGGTGCGATCAAAATAATCGTTCTCGGCCACAATGGGGGCATCTTGTTGCCAGGTTGTGGGGCCATACATCATCAGTTTATCGCCATTCCAGCCTATACGATCCATACAAAACTGGCGATAGCTGCCACTGCCACTGCTTACAAGGTTATGGTAACAAAAGAAATAGGTGTCGAGATCGGGACCTACCACTACCGAACCATGTCCTAAGCCATACAGATTGTCAACGCCATCGGTGCTTATCAGTATAGGGTTTTGCTCGTCTTGGTTCATAAAGCCACTGGTGGGCCCTATTTTCGACACGGCAATGTTAGTGCGGTAGCCACGAGACAGATAGTGATTACCACAATAGAACATATAATACTTGTTGTTGCGTTTAAACACCTCGGGGCCCTCGGTCCACTGGCCTCCCATCGCGGGCACCACGTTCTTTTCGGCGCCAATGGTCAGCGGGTCGGTCATAGGACAAGCCATAATGCCATTTGAGCCAGCATGGTAAAAATACCACTTGCCATCATCATCAATGAGCACATTGCCATCAATCGAGTTGCCAAGGTTCTTGGTAGCACACACAAAAGGGCCTGTAGGGCTATCGCTAGTTAACACGTAATGGCCATTGCCCGAGGGCGAGGTCACCATATAAAACTTACCATTAAAATATTTTACCTCGGGAGCATAGGCAAACTTGGCCACGGGATCGGAACAACAGGTTATAGGGCCAGTCCAGTTAACTAGATCGCGCGACTGCCAGCAATATACGCGTGAAGCATCGCCCGTAACATACATATAATAGGTGCCACGATATTTAAACACAAATGGGTCGGCCATACCACTTCCAGGTTGCCCATTAAAGCTGGTAGGGTTCTTCCAGCCTTGGGCATTAATGCTTACCGCTAGCAAGAACATGAGGAGGCTGGCTACAAGATACTTGTATATTTTCATTTGCTATATTTGTTTTGTTTGTATAAAGGGTTTACTTCTTGTAAGTAATTATGAATGAACAGGAAATTAACTTGCTTTGCGAGTGCCGTTAATGCACTATTGCTTTCCGGTCGTAACCCCTATCGGTGTGAGGCAGAACGTGAACGTTTGTTCATGCAACAGCACACGGGTATCGTTCATCATTTCACTATATTGGCCCACATTGGTCATCTCGTTTACGCCCGACTGCTTCAGGTCAATGTTCAGATTAATGGCCGAGACAGGTTGGACAGACGAGACGTGGGCGCTGGCGCTGAAGGTGGCTGCCGACGATACCTCAAGGCCCAAGCCCTGAGCATTGGTTTGGCACCAACGACGCACATCGCAATGGTTGCCCCACGCTTGGTAAGGGTTATACGGGCACTGGGCTTGGGCAGCATCAAACTGATACAAGCCTACAAACTGCGAAGCCTTGCGGTCGGCATAGTTTTCTTCAGGGCCACGACCTAAGTATTGGCTCTGGCTCATAGCCATAGGCATTTGCAGCGTCATGCCATAGCGCAGCACCTTGGGCTGAGCCGTAGCATCGTGTGGCGTAACCTTTTGCGACACCTGAAGGGCGCCCTGCTCGTTTAGGGTGTAGGTGATGGCAAGGTGCAGACGCTGTGCCTTCAGTTCATATTGCGCTGTTACACACACGTTGGTGCGCTGGGTGTTGGGGTTCTTCACCTTCTCGGCCTTTAACGATACAAGGGTGTAGGTGGGGGCTTGCCAAGGGCCAAACATCTTTTCGCCATCGGCAGCACGGTCGTTGCTGGTTAGCGGTCGCCAGAAGTTGGGCTTTAGGGTTCCACCATCGGCCAGCATGGCATGGCCAAAGGCATCGTAGCGTGTGAGCCAACCTGTGGCCTTGTTGAACGACACTGTGCACACCTTGTTTGCTATCGTGATGATGTCTTGCCCACGCTTCAGCTTCAGTTTGCTGGGCTTAGCATCGGCTACAGGCAGAGCATCGGGCTTAAAGGGGCGCACCGTGAGTTGAGCTTTGGCCACAGTTTGACCTTTGTTAACGAGGGGCGTGGCCACCGATTGATGATAGGTAACATCGAGGGTAAGTTCGCCTGTAGGATAGGTTTTAAACAAGTCGGTATAACCTAAGTTGATACGAGTGGTTTTACGCGGAGCCACCGTGAAGGGCTTGGCATACTGCCCTTTCAGCACGGCAGCACCGTTATGACGCACCACCCAACTAATGGTTACATTTCTCAGTGTTTCGTAAAAACTATCGTTAAACACTTCGAGCATGCCCACACGTGGGGCGTGCGAGAGGGTGCTGATGTTCTGCATCTGATAACTTATCTCTTGCATGGCGGGCATGCCCTTCAGCATATTGTTCAGGGTGCCCTCGCACAAGAAACCGCCCGCATAGCGAGGCTGACGCGAGTGCAACGACATATACTCGTCAATGGCGCCATAACTATTGCCCTGGGCGCTGGCATAACTGGCTAACAGTTGTGGCTTTTCAGCAACAGGATTGCCCATATTGCAGAAGTCGTCGGCCACCTTGGCAGTGGGAGCAAAAGGCGCATACAGTTCACAGCGTTTATCAGTGAAAGGCATATCGACCCATATCACAGGGCGCTTTGTGTCTTCCTTCTTCAACTTCTCAAACAGTTTGCTTATCACAACATTGTCGGTCTCGGCTTTTCCTACGCTCCACATTATGATACTGGGGTGATTATATAGCTGTTTGAAAGCAGCTATATGTTGACTTCTTCCTAATTCAACACAGGCGTAAAAGCCATATTCGTCGCAGAGATCATACCATAATGGGTCAACCCGATCGGTGCATACGGCATTGATATTATGCGCTTTCAGTAGGCGAAGAATGTTTATCATGTCGGCACGACTCATGTTTGGCTGCAGATTGTGCAAGTTGATGCCTTTCAAAAACAAGGGGCAACCATTCAGAAAGAGTTTTGCATAGCGTATGGCTACCAAGCGAAAACCTACCTTTTGCTTCACCTGTTCTGTCAGCCCCTTACCTTTTATGGATGTGGCGTTGAGACATAACGTATATTGGTATGGCGTTTCGGCCGTCCAGCGTTTCACCTTTTCTACGTCAATAGCAAACTGCTGGCGCGCTGGTTTTACTTGCTTTACAAGCTTGCCTTCGGCCACCACTTCTCCATCGGCATCCATCAGGCAGTATGTCACCATACTATTGCCATGGTTCCAAAACGAAATATCTAACCTTCCGTTTTTAAAAGTTTGCTCGTCAATAGAGGGTGTAACGTGCAACGAGTCGATGAGGGTTGCATACACACGTCCTGTTGACAATACAAGTAATATCAAAAATAATAATTTCTTCATTCAAAAAGAATTTATTTCATACAGCAGTTTTTGTTCAATACCACGTTCCTTCTTTAGTTTACAACATAATAGAGCACATTGCCAACTGTTACCTTTGCAGCACCGTCAGACAAAAGTCCGCAACGGGTAGGAACGTCATGAGCAAGAGTGACGACACCAAACGAACGATCGTTTACATAGACATGTATGTCCTTGCCTCGGCGTTCCACACGCAACTGGTTCACAGTTTGACGCTCGCTGCCCACCTTTATGCGGTATATGTTACGATGCATATCAGTGGCTTCACGATTGATGAAACGCAATCCGCGAGTCTTGACCGTAGGGAACGTTATGCGTTGCCACGCAGGATTTGACGATGTAGCTAATTCGGTTGATAAAGGTCGCCAGGTGTCACCATCCAGCCATGCTATCTCTTGCGATGATGCTACATCAGCCTGATAATGCTCCTTGACAGCCGCCTCAATACCCAAATCGTGTGCATAGGGGTCGTTATCAGGAGTGTTGTGAGGAAAGAGCAGTGCGTTGACATAAGTGTCGCTGTCGAAACGGTATTGCTTTTCAAAGCTGTCGGTGTATTTCACATCAGGATATACCACCTGTTCTGTGGCAAGAGGTTTCACTACCATCTTTGTTTTACCTTTCTCACAATGGTCTATCACCACTTGTGCTTTTGCAGCATCAATCTTTACGCTTACATAGTTTTTAGCATCAGTATAGGCCGCCATCACGCCATAAGTGCCTGATGTGGCATCATTATCATCGGTCTGCACACTCAGTTCATAGTTATTAGCGGCAGTGCCCTTCAGCCACATGCCCTTGGCAAGTGCTAAGCCATGCGTTCCTGCGGTAAGCGTATCCCATCCACTGAAATACGGTCCGTATTCGTCAAAGCCTTCATTATAAGCAGCGTAGTCAATGTGGTAATCATTGCTATCACCTAACAGTTCAACCTTATTATCGCTAACATTCACACGCTGATGTTGGGTTACAAGAACTTTGTCTATCCACACCGTCAGCAAGTTATGATTTTTCTCTATACGCCACTCGTGTGCAACGTTACGAGCCATGCTATCGGGTAGCAGAACGGTTTTATCTCCTATGACAACACCCTGCTCATGATGGGCAGACGACATAGTAAGTTCGAGTAAATAGGTTGTTGAAGAGAAAGGTATATCGGCAATGCTGGTGCCCGCATACTGGGGCTTAGAGGGTGCAGGATGGAAGCCCGCAGTATTCGGCCCCGTGATGCCATCAACCACCATACGTCCATTGCTGAAATGGATGCGATCAACATATTGGCTACGCTGCCAACCTTTATTAGCCATATAAACGAGCCACCATTCCCAGCCGTTAGGGCCACGCACAATATTAGGCTGACCAGGCGTTACAAGCAGGTCGTCGGCTTTTTCATTTCCAAAATCGTAAAGGGCTATTGACGACAATGTTCCTTTCCCTTCCTTCGGCTGTTCAATAACAAGGGTGTTTACACCTTTTTTCAGCCAACTGTGGTTGATGGGATATAACTGATAGTCGGAGCTTTTACCAGCATTTATAGCATGACCATTGATTTTCACACTTATACCACCGCGCTGAATAAGTTTCAGATACACATTACCTACAGGCACTGACGCAAGGTCAAAACGCATGATGCGAGCAGACGCATTGCCAATATCACCACTATTATCTGTTGCCAGTGGTTGCCATTGTCCCGATCCATAATGCAAAAGGTCGGCATGGGTATAGTCAATAGGCTCGGTGTTGGGGCCTACTACTGGCCAACTATACTTGCCGCCAGGACCAAAGCCTAAGGGACTGCTGGCCTCGCACACACCCAAACGATAATTGCCAAAGGATGGTGATGTATGATTAGCATTATACATCATATAATAACGTCCACGATATTTAATGACAAAGGGGCCTTCGGCCACGCGATTGTCGTATGTTTCCCATGTGCCAGGCTGCGAACTAAACTGTTGCACAGCATCGCCACAGAACGTAAAGTCTTGGTTCATAGGGCGGCCCCAAATGGTATTGCCATCGGTAAACTTCACCATATATAAATAAAGACGACCATCATCGTCGCGAAACACCATGGGATCGATACGATTTTCAAACCACTGGTCGTCACGCACCTCACGATACGGCCCAGTAACTGTGGGCGACACCGCATGGGTGATGTGCACAATATGTTTGTCTTTACCCCAGTAGTTGGCACTGAAGAGGAGGTGGAACTGTCCGCCGCTATATGACATATCATTAGCATGTATCTGGTTGTTCTTAGCCCCCGTTCCCTTTGTCCACTGGTTATCAAGGTCGAACACATGCACCCGTTCGCCCCAATTCACGAGATCCGTACTTACAAAAAGGTCGCCATAAGTGGCCACGCCACCCAGATAATATTTGCCCGCATATTTTATACATCCAGCATCGGCAATACCTGGAATAACAGGATTAGTATATGATTGTGCCTCTGCCGTTTCCACATTTAATGAGAAGACCGCTGATACGAGGGGCAATGCTACCGAAGCAAACGACAACAGACGTTTTTTTATACTGCTGGAATGTAGGTTTTTAAAATGAGTTTTCATAATTGTAGGTTTTGTATAAATCGGTTCTGCAAAAGAGGGGTATTATCTATGCGACAGATGGCAGAGACTTGTAGCACAATGCAACTGCTGTTTAATTTACACTTATCTTTCGTGTTACCTCTTTGCCATTATTCAGCGCGAGGTTTAAAAGATATACACCTTTGGTGGTGGGCTTGACAAAAGAGGTGGTAGAAAATTCGCCCACCTTGCTGCCAGCGAGGGTGTAGACGGTGGTTTTAGCCACGTTATCGCTAACCGAGATACTTGTATCGCCCACAACAACACTAACCTTCGGTGTAACTTTAACTACATTTACCTTAGTGGCGTTGGGGTTAGTGCCTAACACAAAGTCAATCCATGTCCATGAGGCATCACGCTTTGCATCAGGCATCATATCATAAACTACATTGTTACTGCCGTCGTGATTGTCGTGCAACATAACGTTAGCACGCATCAATTTCTCTATCGGAGGCGTGGTAAAGCCCAGCGCTCTCCAAGGTATAGCGGCTTCTATGATATAATATTTGTTGGCTCGAGTTATCACACTACGCACGTTTTCAACCTTGTTTGCCATCCAACGACGCTTTTCATTGCTGCCCTTATAGGCCGCCACGCCACCATCAAGGCGGAAGAAAAGGCGGTGAATGTTGTCGACGGGCTGCTCGTCAGAGGCATAATCGGTATCGAGGAAGAGGGTTACACCATCGCCGTAGGATGAAGGAAGAGGGTGCTGTGTGTTGTCAGAAATGCGAGTGGTAAAATAGAGAGCATCCTCATCATAAGCAAAGTCGGCGGTAAAACGCACCTTATTAGAGCTATGTCCTAAGAGCAACTGCGTAGCGTTGGCCATATAGTAGCCCTCTTTACTTGTTTGTTTTCCATCAATGGTGGGATGGGCATAGGGGGCTTCGAGCTGTCGCACGGCTCTACCTTTTATCATATCAATACGTCCGTTCATGCCTCCTACAGCCACAACGGTACCTGTATCGATAACGGCAAGCGAGTTCCACAATGAGTTATCGCCACCAAAGGGTTCGCTCATGGCCTTAAAATCTTTGGCCTGCTCGTTACCAACATATACCCACATTTGCTGTTTCGACATGTCGGCACCATTGCCATTCTCGCCTTGATGCGAGATAATGGTTTCGCCCCAAGGAAGCTTGCGAAGATAGGGAGCTCCACCACGGTATAGTGGACTATAATTATAGTTGACGGCTTGCCAACGATATTGGCTGGCAGCATCTACCCAATAGTTGTTCCAGTTGGTTTCAAGCGGACAGGTTACCACCGTGGGGATAAAATTGTTTACACCGGCCCAACCATTGTCTTCAAAAGCTAAAGCAATAGTTTTACCATCTTGTAAGATGATGGCCGACGGCATGCCATCGCGATAACCAGCACGGAAAGAAACTTTTTGAGCCGCTGTCCATGTTTGGCCTTTATCAAACGAGCGGCACATTGATATCTGTTGTTCGTTCGATCTGGTATAGGGCCCTTCGTCGGCAAAATAAAGCTGTAGCTCGCCCGAAGGGAGCTCAAGGAATGACGGTTCCCAGCAACCATCGTTAAACGTATGGGATGCATCGTTCACAAATATCTCATCGCTCCAGGTCTTGCCGTTGTCGGTACTGCGTTTGCAGCGTATACCGAAGCGGCGGTCTTCAGTGTAAGGGGTGCTGGGGCGAGGGTTGTAACCAACCACAATGGTGCCATCAGACAATTGTACAAGGTCGGGCACACAGTTGGGTACATTATTTGTATTGTTGACAATGGTTGTCGGCGACGACCATGTGCTGCCCTTATCTGTACTGAAGGCTATCACTATGCCTTTGCTCTCGCATGTGGCCATGAGCCTACCATCTTTAAGCTGGATGATACGAGCATAACCACCACTTGAGAATACGGTTTTGCGAGTGGCATTGTCCCAAAATATGCGCGACCCTTTATAGGGTTCGTGGCGTGCGGCCAACGTAGCGCTGGGCATACTAAGCAAGGTGAGAGAGGTAAGAGCGAGAAGTAAAGTGCGACGCATATAGATATGTTGTTTTTAGAGTTGTTAGGGTTGTTAACAGATAAATTAACGAGAAGGGCAACATGCTGGGCAAGCCTATGTCCATACATGTCGCCCTTTTCTTTATCCTAAATTTATAGATCAATTATTGAAACTTGAAGACAAACTCAACGTTCGACACAGCCTTTGCCTGTGCATTAGCATCAGAAGAACGTTCAATGCTGAGCTTATCAGCAGCAAGATTGGTAGTGGTGCCCGAAGCCACCTCGTTGCCATCTATCATAAAAGTGCCGGTTCCATCAAGTGTATATTCAATCTTTGCATTGGCCACATCGGTGCCAGCGGGCAACGTGAAGGTGTATATCTGATGGTCTTGGTTAAAGGCATCGCGTGTGAGCACGCCCTTCACACCGTTCACCGTTACAGTCTTAAACTCAGGATATATCAAGCAATAGAGTGTATATTGCTTAATGGTTCCTGCATAAGAGCGCACTGTGATGACATGATCTTGTGAAAGATTGTAGCGCACCTTGCTGCTTGTTACCTTGTTCTTCAGTGCTTTTTGCTCGGCAGAGCTGAGGGTTGAATAGTTCTGAAGAAGCTGATAATCGGCATCAGCCATATCAACAAACACGAGGGTAGAGTCGGAAGGCATATCGTAATAGATACGCTGGTTCTTCGGGTTTACCTTAATGTCTTTACCATTATACACCTGCTTTGTGGGCAAATTCAGCACCCATGCATCATCTCCCAGCTTGTTAGCATAGAAGGTGTTGGGAGTGATTGTTGTGTAGAGGTCCGTAAATTCGGTCTCATCGTCAACCACAGTAACATCAAACGAGCAAGTGGCCTGTTTCAGGTTGCCACCCATATAAGTGTCGAAGGTAGAGGCTACGCACACCACATGATAGGTGCCTGGCGCTTTATACGAATAGGTGAAATGGTTCTTGTTCACGGCAATACCCGTTTCCATCTCGTCACGTTTCTCATAGCGATGTCCATCATCGCCAGGATAGATAGCCACAAGGTCGGCCACGCCTGTAAAATCAATCACCAACGATTCGTTCACCTTCAGCGTTGTCTTGTTCGTATCATATTGTATTGAAGCCACTGGTGTGCGCGACTCTACGTTCTCGTCACTACATGCTGTATTGAGAAGCAGTGCACAAGCCATGAGGGCAAAACTAATTATCTTTTTCATAAAATGTAAAATGACATTATTGTTTACAACCATTTTTCATAAAAGCCGAGGCTTAATAGCCAGGGTTCTGCTCAACCTTTCCGTTTGACACGTCAACCTCTGTCTGGGGAATAGGCAGAAGGTTGTGTACACCCTCGCGGAAGTAAGCTCCACGACGATTGGCACGACGTGCTCCAAAGGCGTGCATCACCTTGGCAGCCTGTCCCGAGCGTACCAGGTCGAAATAGCGATCCCACTCGAAACACATCTCGGCACGACGTTCTTTCCATATCTGGTCGCGCATATAGCCATAGCCGCCTGCCCTATAAAGCACCGTGCTGGCATTGATGGTGTTTACTTGCGCTTTACACATGTTCAGCATCTGCAACGATTTCTCGCGATCGCCCATCTCGTTCAGTGCCTCAGCATAAGTGAGCACTACCTCTGGGAAACGCATCACACGACGGTTCTTACCGTTGTCGCCACCATACTTAGGCTTATCTTTCTTCGGTGTGTACCACTTAAGCGATACCACACGTCCTTCACCACCTTGCCAGTTTTCACCATCAAAGGTTGTGGTTTGGTGATGAATGAAATATTCGCCACGCGCATCGCCAGTATCAAAGATGTTGTTAAGCAGTTCGTCAAGTGTGTACATCTTGGTCTGACCTGTGTCGAAGAACTCCAATCCGTAGCCCTCGTTGGCATCGCCACTGGTACCGTCGGCACTCTCCTTGAAAACCACTTCAAATACAGAACTCTTGCAAAACTCGCCATCATTGTAGAACTGGAAACAATAGGCCCACTTATCACCGTTATGCAGCGCATTGCCATAATAATCGTTATACTTGAGCGAATAGACATTGCTCAGATTTGGCATTTGATAGGTAGGAGCTTCATATTCGCCTGCTGTACCTTCTTGTATCAAGCGTTTGGGTTTAAACCACAACTTCTCGCGCAAGGTTTCCCACTCTTCATCGCTTCCGCTCCACTTCAGCATCTCAGCATAGGTCATGGGTTGTCCCTCAACCATATACTTACCCAGCTCAATAATTTGGTTCCACTTGTCAGAGGGCACACCGTTCTTTGCCTCATACAGCAACACCTTCATGAGCAAGCCTACGGCAGCACCTGTGGTGGCCTTGCCCAGTTCAGAGGTGCCTGTGTAGCTGGGTTTCAGCATAACGGCAGCCTCGCGCAGGTCTTTCTCAATATAAGCGTAACACTCTTCGGCAGTGCTGCGCGGCACAACAAGACCTTCAACTGTTTCGTTCTCAGGACGGATGGGCACACCACCGAACGATTTTACGAGGTTGAAATAATAGAAGGCACGCAAAAACTTGGCCTGACCATAGATGTTACGTATCTCCTGATATTGACTATACGAGTCGGTAGATATTTTTACACGGTCGATGTTATAAATAACCTGGTTTGCGCGGTGTATGCCTTTATAGTTAACATCCCAACGCTGCTTGATCCATGTGTTTGACGTAGAGAAGATAAAATTGACGAGCTGTCCCATTTGTGACGAGGTGCCCTCATCGGTATCATACACATTGTCGCCCATAGCCTCGCCGAAGCGCCATTCTTGGTCGTTATACGAGTCAGACTGCAACACGTCGTAGGCAGCATCAAGTGCCGACTGCATCTTATACTGTGTATCGTAGAAATTCTTGTCGGTGGCATAGCCTTCTACATCTTTATCAAGAAAGTCGTTACATGCCGTAAACGACATGAGGCAGGCAGCACCAAGAGTTATCTTTAATAATGTTTTATTCATAGCAGTAATCATGAATTAAAGTCCAAGTTTTACACCAAAGGTGAACGAACGCGCTTGCGGATAGTTGCCCTGATCAACACCCATACTGAGGTTGTTGCCCTCGGTGCCTGACACGCGGCCTACCTCGGGGTCGAAACCATCATAACCTGTGAAGGTAAGGAGGTTATAGCCTGTAAGAGAAATAGCGAGGCTTGAAATCTTCAGCTTCGACAGTATGCTCTGCGGGAAGTTGTAGGTAAACATCAGCTGCTTCAAGCGCAAGTAAGAGCCGTCTTGTACGAAGAAATCGCTTGAACGGAAGTTGCGAGCAGCATCGCCGTTATCAAGATCAGGCACTGAGGCATTGAGGTTTTTGGGGAAGAACTCGCGTCCGCTACCATCAATCTGTCCTGACCAGTGCTTTGAACGAATGTCGGCATAACAGTTGCCAGAAGCACCATTATATAGGTAATAGTCCATAACGTTGAAAATCTTATTACCTGTTTGGCCCTGGAAGAAGATGCTCAAGTCAAAGTTCTTGTAGCCCACTGACAAGGGGATACCAACCACGAAGTCGGGCAGCGGCGAGCCGAGGTATGTACGGTCTTCGGCCGTAATCTGGTTGTCGCCGTTCAGGTCTTTCCAGCGGAAGTCGCCAGGCTTGTAGGTCTGCTCAAAGTCGGCACGACCCGTTTGATATTGTGCACTGTTGCGCACCTCTTCAGCCGTGTTGAAAATACCATCAGTAACATATCCGAAGAACGAACCGATGGGCTGACCCACAGCGGTCTTTGTTACATAATCAACAATGCTACCTTCGCTCAGGTATGAACCATAGATAGGCTCGTTGCCTGTGCCCAGCTTGGTTACCTTGTTCTTCATCCATGTAAGGTTGAAGCCCACCTCATAGCGCCAGTCGCTACCAATGTTGTCGCGCCACTTGAGGTCATACTCCCAACCATAGTTCTTAACATCTCCAGCATTGGTCATAGGCGATGAGTTGAGGCCTGCCGAGCTTACGGTGGGCACGCGCAGAAGCATGTCGGTGGTAAGACGGTTATAATATTCGATTGTAGCAGTCAAACGATTGTTGAAGAAGCCCAAATCGACACCAATATTCAAGTTGCGGCTCTTCTCCCATTTAATATCGTTATTACCCAGTACGGTAGCAGTAGAGCCTTCCCACATGGTTTCGTTACCGAGGCCATACGAGTAGTTAAAGCCTGAGGTGAGATAGGTGTAACGCGAAAGAACGTCGATACGGTTGTTACCCAGCAAACCCCATCCTACACGGAACTTACCATTTGAAAGCCATTTTACGTTACGCATAAACTTCTCGTTTGAGAAACGCCAACCTAAAGATACTGAGGGGAATACGCCCCAACGGTTTCCTTTGGCAAACATTGAGCTACCGTCGGCACGCACATTGGCTTGCAACAGATAGATATCGTTCAAGCTATAATTTAAGCGGCCAATGAAGCCCACTGCTGACCATTCGCTATCCAATCCATAAGTCTTGTCGCCAATGTAGGCACTTGACAGATAATGGAATATTGACGAGTTGCTGGGTGTACCTTTGCGGTACGACTGCTGCCAGCTGTTCTTATAACCCTCGGCGGTTTGACCAGCCAACAGCGTTACTTTATGATGTTTATCATTCCAATTGAACGTAAGAAGGTTGTTAATCTCCCATTTGTTCACATTGTTTTGTTTCTTATATACTTGTGAGAGCGAGGTGGGCATCACAAAGTCTTCTTCCAGGCCCCATACCTCAGAAAAGTCGTTATCGGTTTGACGCGTGGTATAGTAGCTTGCGCGGAACTGATAGTTCAGCAACTTACAAATTTTAGCGTCAAGTGTGAGGTTCATGTCAAGGCGGTTGCGAGACATATCGGCATTATTGCGGTCAAGCACAGCCAGCGGATTGTTGCTGTACCAGTAGCCTTTCGAGTCGTACAAATATTCGAAGGGGCTTTCATAAAGCGCTTGCTTCAAGATACTGCTTGAACCTTCAGGCACACCATCGCGGTTCTCGTGGGTGTAAGCCATGTTAGCAGTCATATCAAGCCATTTTGCCAGTTTTGTTTTAATATTTACACGTCCGTTTATTCGTTCAAAATCAGAGGTCTTGATAATACCCTTTTCATTATAATAACTTGCGCTGGCAAGCACCTGTGTATTATCGTTTCCGCCTGATACTGAAACGGCATGCTGTGTTTTAAAGCCTGTACGGGTGATGGCATCCCACCAGTTAGGAACGCCGTTACTGGTGATTGTATCTACACGGTTAAACTTATTCTGGTCGAAAGCGATAGAGCCATCGTCTTGCAGGCTCTGATAGAGTTGTCCTTTATATGAATAATTGCTCTGGCCCGACATATAGTCTTGCATAAGGGCATAGTCTTCAAGGCCGAGAACATCAATTTTCTTCCAGGGGTTAGAGATACCAGCATAGCCATCATAGGTAACATGCACCTTGCCGGCTTTACCACCCTTGGTGGTGATCGACACTACACCGTTGGCAGCACGAGCACCATATACAGCGCTGGATGCGGCATCTTTGAAGATCTCTACATTTTCAATATCGTTGGGGTTGAGATAGTCGATGTTGTCAACAATAAATCCGTCAACAACATAAAGGGGGTCAGAATCGTTCACAGTACCAGTACCTCTAATCTTGATGGTGGTAGAGCTACCAGGTGCACCTGTGTTCTGAATAATGTTCACACCCGTGGCACGACCTTGCAACGCCTGTACGGCCGACGATACTGGGGTTTTGTTAATATCTTTTCCTGCCACTGATGAGATAGAACCAGTGATATCGCTCTTGCGCTGCACACCGTAGCCAATAACTACGAGCTCGTCAAGAACTTTCGATTCAGAATGCATCGTCACCGCAATAGAGCGGCGACCTTGCACAGCTACCTCCTCGTCTTTAAATCCCATGTAAGAGAACACGAGTGTAGCGTTTGATTTTACACTGATGCTGTAGTTTCCGTCAAGGTCTGAAACAGCACCGTTTGTCTTGTTGCCCTTTTCTCTGACGGTGACACCCATCAGTGGTTCGTTTGTTTGCCCATCGCTTATCACACCCTTTACAGTGATGTTCTGGGCGAAGGCAGTAAGGGTTGAGAGCATCACAAACAATAGCATTGTTGTAATTCTCGCAATTTCATGTTTTCGCATATAGATTGCTATTTTTGGTTTAAACGTCAATTATTTCATCCAACCTTTATTATAGAAATGGTTGCCAACGTGGGTGTATCATGGCAACAAACGGCTGTAAGTAATTAGAAGAAGGAGGTATCCCACCGTTTCTGATGGGCGTGGGATACCTCCCCTTATGATTGAAAAATTGTATTTATAATACGTCGTCCTACCTATTAACGAACAACAATTTTCTTACCGTTCACAATGTAAACACCCTTCTGCAAACCTTCGGTAGCCTTCTCGGCAGCTACATTTGCACGCACCTGCACACCTTCAACGGTATATACAGCAGCTGCCTGAGCAGGAGCATTGTTCGTGATAGCGTTCACGCCAGCAAGCGCGTTCTCGTAGGGATCAACATAAGCGGGGTCGGTCTTGTCAGTAACGCCGTCGTAGATGGGCTCCAATATACCTCTGTCGCTCTTACCGTCCCATCCAGTCTTATTATACTTAAAGGTATAAAGTCCATTGGTGGTAGCTGAAACGTAAACAATCTGTCCGCCCAGGTTACGCAGTGTGTGTACAGCATCGCCCTTATCGGTAATTTGCGGACATACGATGGGCGACTCGTTTGATTCGTCAAGACGATACAGGCCGTTACCATAAACGGTAGGATTGTCATTAGCCTCGTTATACCAGTAGAGTGAGCCACCAGCAACAGTAAGCTCCTTCACCCAGTCGCACTGTTTGCCAGGGCAGAAGTTCATTTGCACCTTAGGATTGTTTTTGCCATCATAAATCCAGAGTTCACCACCCCAGTTGGTTTCAGGCTTTTTCTCATCAAATCCGTGAGCAGCACAGAAGAAATAGTTGCCTTGGAACTCGCAACCTGGGTCAACGAAAGCGTTCATGTTTGCAGTAGGTTCAATATTGTTGATATCGAAAATGACAGGCTTCTCGTCCTTAGTCATGTGCCAGCCAGCCAGCTCATCACCATATTCAACAGTAGCTACGCGGCTCCAGATGCGACCAAACACCACCTCACGGCTCGGGCCAAAAGTATCGCCACTTTCGCCAATGCCATCAGCATTTACGCCAGGCTTCTGATCCCAAATAACATAGGTGCCATCTTCAGTGCCATCAGAAGCACGCCACTCGTTACCGTGAGCGGGGTCCCATGCTTTAAAGAAGCAATACTGATTGTTATAGTTGGTAAGGTTGTCAATAGCCGAGTCGCGGGTATAGCCTTCATGACCTTGAGCCAGCGCGTCTTGGTTCACCTCATAGTTAATATCCTTAACAATGAAGGTTCCTTCTTCAGTGCCATCGCTCACGCAAAGCTCTGTACCAAACTGTCCGTCGGGATTATCGCCACGGAAGAACACTTTGCGGCCTACACGAGCATACTTATAGTCTTGATTGGTTTGCTCTTTCGGGTTGATGTCAAACTTTATTTTATCTGTAAGACGCTGTGTGCCATCCTTCGTACCATCGGTAACCCATACCCAGTGCTGCACACCGTTATCGGGATCATACTCGGCGCTTTCGTCATCAACAGCGGCAAACACCACCTTGTTTTCGTTTACCTGCATGAAGAACATGGGGTCGCCATTGCCCACAAGATAGCAGTCGGCCAACTGGAAGGTTCCTTCAGGTGTGCCATCAGAGATCCAAGGCTCGCGATCACCCTCGTCGTTAACAGCCGAGAACACTACCTTGTCATTAAAACGTGTAAGGTAAGCGGGGCTTGAGCTACCATCACCAGCTTGTATATCGGTTACCATATGTGTGCCTTCTTTAGTGCCATCAGTCACCCACAGCTCTTCGCCGTGTGTAGCGTCAGCAGCAGCAAAGAAAGCCTTGTAGCCTTTCTTGGGCGAGCCTACCACCACTAAGTTTTTCTGTTTATCCATCTTGCGTTGTGAATCAATGTTCAATGTTACGCCGTCGGGAAGCAAACTAATCACTTCTCCCTTGTTTTCTTGTGCCATTGCGGGACTGCAAGTGAGGCCAAGAGCCAACAAAAGTAAATAATTCTTTTTCATAATAGAAATTTTTAGTTAATAAATAATACCACTATTAAAGTATGATAATGGGTGCCCCGCCCTTTCTTGCGGGGCACTTTTGTACTTGTTTGTGGCGTTGTTTCTTTGTAATTGTTACGTTCTTGTTTGTTACTTATTAAAATCTTTTGGTAGCAGGCCAAACTGCTGGTAGAAACACTTGGTGAAGTAGCTGGGACTGGTGAAGCCCACCATGTAGCATACCTCGTTCACCTTCGATCGGCCTTCTTTCAGCAGCGTGGCCGCCATCTTCAAGCGCTCAATGCGTATATAATTGTTGGGCGAGATGTTAAGGGTGCCACGTATCTTGCGGTTTAGGCTGGTGCGGCTCATGTTCACTTCTGAGGCCAACATATCGACATTGAAGGAGCTGTTGTCGATATTTTTACGCACAGCCTCTTTCAGCTTTGCCAAGAAATCGGTATCAGCAGTACTGATCGACACCGTTTCTGACCCCACGAAGGGCGACTGTGCAAAGGCTTTCTTCACATCTTCGCGCTGGCGCAACAGGGTGGCCACGGTCTCTGACAGATAATTGATAGAGAAGGGCTTAACGATGTAGGCATCGGCACCATTCTCCACACCTTCCAGCTTGGCACTGTCTGACGTTACGGCGGTGAGCAACACTACGGGTATGTGCGAGAAGGCAGCGCTCTGCTTGATGTTCTTCAGCAGCGTCATGCCATCCATAGGCTCCATCATGATGTCTGACACTACCAGGTGTATGGTGTGGTCAGCCAGCACCTGTAGTGCCTCTTCGCCATCGCCAGCGGTCAGTATGTTATAGTCTTTCAACAGTTGTTTGCACTCATAGTCGCGCATCTCAACATTATCTTCTACTAACAATAAGGTATATTTCTTGTCGCCACACTGGTCGGCACTATCAGCTGCATCGGCAGCATCGGTGGTGGGCAGCATCACAGGGGCTTGCTGCTTCATGGGCAATGATAGGCGGAACACGTTCATGGTGTCGTCGTCGTCCATGGTTAAGGTGCCGCCATGCAGCTCGGCCAACGACTTTGCCATGACCAGACCGATACATGTACCTGTGGTCGTAGCCTCGGAGGTGGTGTTGAGGCGGAAGAAGGGCTGGAATATCTTCTCGCGCATATCGTGCGGGATAATGTTTCCATCGTTCTTCACCACCAGCGTAAACTGCTGGTCGTCGGCGCTGAGCAGCACCATGATGCGCGAGGCACAATACTTCACAGCGTTGTTCACCAGGTTGCTCACAATCTTGGTGAAGGCCTCGTGATCGACGTAGGCGTGCAGGTTGCGGTTCTGTATAGATATTGAGGCGTTGATGCTTCGCTCGCGCATAACTGAGCGGAAGCGGTCATAGACAGCCGTTACGAGGCTCTCGATGTTGCACAACTCGTAGTTGAGGCGCAGCCCATCGCGCTCGGTCTTGCGGAAGTCGAGCAGCTGGTTGATGAGGTCGCTCAGGCGGTTTACATTCTTGGCCATGATATTGAGGTCATCTTTCACCTCGGCATTGGTAATGCAGTTGCTGCTGATAATGTTTTCAAGGGGTGCCTTGATAAGGGTGAGGGGTGTGCGTATCTCGTGTGCCACATTGGTAAAGAAGTGTATCTTGCTTTGATACAGCTCTTGCTCTTTCTCGTGTTCAAACTTCTCGATAGCTTTCTGGCGTTTGTGCATTGAGCGTGCATTGGCAAAGCGCACCAGACGCCATACCACAAAGCCTAACAACAACAGATATAGCAGCTTGGCCCATATCGACAACAAGATGTGGGGGCGCACCTCGATCTTCATCTCAAGCTCGTCTTTGCTCCACTGGTTGTTGTAGTCTTTTATACGAACGCGCAGGTTATAGCTGCCCGCAGGCAGGTTGCTGTAAGCAATGATGTGGTCAGAGCGCATGGGCTGCCAGTCGCCGTCAAAGCCCTCAAGCTTATACTCTATCTCCAGGCCCAAGGCATTGGTATAGTCGAGGGGCACCACATGCAGCGAGAACGAGTTTTGCCAGTGAGCCAACGACAGCTCATGTGTGAACACGATGTTCTTTTCAAGGGGCGAGTCGGGGCTAAAGTTGTTCACAGCCTCGTTACCTATATTAAGTTGCGTGGCCACGAGGGGCGGCAGCTTGACGTTCTTGTTCAGCTTTTCAGGTGCAAAGCGTATCATGCCGCTCAGGCTACCCAAATATATTTTGCCATCATTGGCTACCAGCGACGAGTTGTAGTTGAAGTGGTTGTCGAGCAGCAAGCTGTTGTTGCTGTAGTTGCGCAGCTGTTTGGTGGCGGGGTTGTAGTTGACCAGGCCTTTATAAGTGGTAAACCACAGGTTGCCCTGATGATCTTCGGCTATGCGGAAGATGGTTGAACCTATGTCGGTGCGGCCCACGGAAAAGTGTTTGAGCTTGTTTTCGGTGCGGTCGTATATGTAAACGCCGCCGCCCTGTGTGGTAACCCAAATGGTGCCCTCGCTATCTTCAAACACTGAGAGTGCCTTGTTTGAGGTTAGGCCATTGTTATTAATGGGATTGAAGTGTTGCCACTTGCTACTATTGCTGGGCAACATATACACGCTGTTAGTTTGCGTGGCCACCCACAGGTTTCCTTTCGAATCGAAGGTGATGTAATTGACAAGGATGGGCGGAATGCTGGCAATGTAGTCGAACCTATCGGTAGAGGCATTGTATCGGCACAAACCACGTATGGTGCCCAAATAGATAGAACCATCGGGGGCGCGACTGATGCTGAGGATGGTGTTATCTCGCAAAGCACCAGGGGCGTTGCTGGCCATAAAGGTGCGCACCACGCGCTGGGTGCGGGTGTCGATCACGCGCAAGCCGTATGAGAAGGAACCCACCCACAAGCGGTCGCCATCAACACACAGACCATGAATGTTAGGAAATTTCTCGCTCTCAGCTACATACTTTATTTCGCCCGTCAGTGGGTTCATATAGTTTAGGCCCTCGTCTTCGGTACCTATCCATATACGTCCATCGCGGTCTTGCACAATCTCGCGCACACGGCGGCCGTGCATATTGCCCTGTGGCACAAAGCGTTCAAACAGTGTATAGGTGTTAGGCAGATAGTTTACACCACCAAAGTAAGAGCCTGCCCACATACCACCATCGCGATCTTGAAATAGGCAATAAAGGGGGTTGTCGGATAACGAGAAGGGGTCGGTGGGATTATACATGAGGTGCTTGATGGTGCGTGTGGCCACGTTATAGATGAACAGTCCCATCTCTGATGCTGCCCACACCTCGTTCTGCTTCTGTGCCACCATGCGCACAAAGAGGGTCTTGCCATCATAGCGGTCGACAATGGTATTGCACTGGCGTGTGGCCATGTTTATCTCGCACAGGCCACGGCGGTCGGCACCCACAAAGAGGCAGTCGGGCGAATAGCTCAATATTGACGATACAATATCGCCAGCAAAGGGCTGACTGCCATCGGCGGCCACAAAGGGTTGCAGCTGTCGTAAGGAGAGGTCGGCGCTGTACAGTCCGGCACCAAACAATCCTAACCATATACGATTATCTTTGCCCAAAGCCATACCCACTACATTACTATAGCCAGTGAGCGGATTGTTGGTCAGAGTCTTTTCTTTTAGGTTATAACGAAATACTCCCTGCTCGTTGGCAGCAATGTATATATACTGGTTATTACCAGTGATGTAGCTTACCGAATTGGTAACGCGCTTTCCACCAGCAGTCTTTACATTGAAATGGCTGAAGGCATCGGTCATAGGGTTGTATATCCATACACCTATGTCAGTACCTACCCATATATTGCCTTTTACATCTTCAAAGAGCGAGGTGACAATATTGCTTCGTAAACTATGCTCGTCGTTATGAGCACGATATATTTTAAAAGAGGTGCCGTCGAAACGGTTCAAGCCCTCCTTGGTTCCTAACCAGATAAAGCCTGTGCGATCTTGTATAACGGTGAAAACGGTGCTCTGCGAGAGACCTGTCTCTACGCCATAATGCTTAAACATATAGTTGGCCTGGCTGGGCTCAGGAAGGAGCCAAGCAAACAATGTTAGCATACAAATGATGATATGATTCTTACTCATAATAGTTTTAGTAAAGGTAATTTGTTGTTCAAAATTACGAATAAATCACAACATCTGGATTATTCCTCACCGTTTTTTTAGTTTTGGCATGTTGCCAATGCAACGTTTATGCTACACCAGCAAACATGCTAAACATTTGTATCTATCTCTGTTTCAGTGTTTACTTATTTAAGGAAATTTACTGTGCGCTCAGGCGAATAGAGTTCCCACAGCGAGGCTATGGTCCAGCCTGGTGCAAAAAGATGGTTATAAAAACCTTTTCCATTGTGGCCATAGTCCCATGTGGTGTGCTGCACCACCTCGGGGTAGAAGCCTTTCTTTGCAATGTCGAAGTGGTGCTCGTCGGTGGGCATCAGCTGGCAGAGCGACGAGTAGATAACGTCGTACATCTTTGCAAAACGCTCTTCGCCCGTAACGCCAGCCAGCCACTTCACAATGTGGGGCAGCTCGAACACGAACACGTCGATATGGTTGTTTTCAACCGATACGTTGCTCCAGCCACGCGACTTGAAGTTGACATCGCCCAGCATCTGGCCCTGTGCGAAGGGCACGTCCCAGGTGTAGTACCACGACATGGCAAAATAGGCAGCCTGCTTGCACAGGTCGATATAGTGGGCACGCTCTTTGCCTTTGGTTACCATAGCCAGATAATAGGTAGAGGTAACGGCGGCAATGGCAGCCTCTTTGTCTTCACAGTTGGCGTCGAGGGTTGACGAGAAGTAGTCGCTCTTCGAGATGATGTTGCGCTCAACATATTCAACGGTGCGCTTGGCAGCTGCCAGATAGCGCTTGTCGCCAAAGTATTTCCAGCCCATCACCAAGGTCGAGGTGGCCGAAGGTGTGCTACCACCCGAAGCGTCGATGTCGGCTCCCGCATCATTATATTTACGTGCAAAGCTGCCGTCGGCTTTCTGTAGGGTAAGGAAGTTGTCGAGCACGGTGCGCATCTTCTTCTCCCATTCTTTATGCTGGCGACCATGCTGGCGCTCATATTTCAGATAATGAAGCATAGCATATACGGCCTCGCTCTGCTGGCGGATAGAGTGTATCACGTCCTTGCTCTGCGGCATGCCGTGGTTGAAGTTGACAAAGTCGAAGAAGTAGCCAGCATCGGTAAAGCCATTTTGCATGAAGCTCTTGATAATGCTATGCCCCATGTCTACCAACTGCTTATCGCCATGTGCCTCACCCCACTCTACCTCGTTAAAGGCGTTGAGCAACACGCGGCCGCAGAAGCCTATCTGCACCTCACGGGCGGGTTTGCAATCGTCTGTAAGAATGGTGTGACCTGAGTTATACTTCAGCGGAAACTCTGAAACATACGACTCGCGGAAGTAATTGCACAACTGGCTCTTTACCTCGTCGGCGCTGAGCGATTGCTTCAGTGGTTGGGGCTGCATTTGGTCGAAGCAATACTGCCAAGTGTGGGCTACGAAGTCGCCATACGAGGCGGCCTTGGTTTCATGTATGCGCCATGTCAGGGTTTTGCTTTCGCCTGCCTGCATCTTTACAAACGACGTTACTGAAGGAGCCAAGGTGAGCTTACGGATATAGCGGCGAGGGCTCTCAACATAAGGATAGCCGAAGGTGAGCTTGGTCTTGCCTGTCTCGTTATCAAAGCCTAAATAACCGATGGTGGTATTGCCTTGAAGAATAATCTCGCCCTTGGTGTGCTGTGTTTGCACGTCGGCCGAACCTTTCTCTACACGCAACACGCTCCAGCCTGAACCGGTGGTGGTGTTGTAGACGCTGGTGAGAGGTGTCGAGAGACGGTCGTCACGGAAGTTCCAACTGGTGCTTGTTGCAAACGAAGGAGCCTCTTTTGGCGAGCGCAGGTTGCGATGATACCAGAAGCCGGGCATGTAGAACTCGCTGCCCTCGGTGCTGAGACCTGTGGCGAGCTGTGCGCCAAAGTTGAAGTAGACATCGGCATCGGCCTTCAGGTTTATGGTCACGATCTTGTCGTCGCCGTCGGCGGTAACGGTTTGCGATATCTGCAACGGAAGGTGTGTGCCTTTAGCCTCATATCTTCCATTATTAAGATGTAGCTGATGAGCCACCGCCCTGTTGCCGGGCTGCTTGAGGAGCAACGTTGCCTCAATGTCTTGCGCATTAGCCTGCAAGGGCGCAAAGATGATGGCCGAGAGCAACAGAGCCTTCCACAAATCTTTCTTTTTGTTCATATATTTGTTCTTGTTTTTAATCATTAGGACATGTTGTTTTGTTGTCTGTCGTAAAATTACTCCTTACCTTTTTATAATAATAACATAGGCGGGTCTAAAAATGGAAAAATCAGACCAAAACGGCGATTTTTCTTGTTTTGAACCGTTTTTTAAGCAAAAGAAGCCTTTTTAGGTTCAATATTTCTATTTTTCTGGAATGTAAAATACCGAAGAGAGAGAGTTTTCCTTATATTTATAATATTTTTTGAAAAAAGCATGGGGCAATAATATACCTCAAATAAACCTTAATTCCGCAACACTATAATTTAATATTTTTTATAAGCACCTGAGCAACAAAAAGTTG